>ULXZ01027144.1_pt1 | contig 12986 bp, 13 predicted proteins | sample 1961701 | NCBI WGS metagenome assembly ULXZ01 (sample SAMEA4835850, study PRJEB28245) | human gut metagenome | biome: gut microbiome; material: fecal sample | place: Denmark | collected 2008 | reverse complement strand
CGTGAGAGGCCGCTGTCTTAACCGCTTGACCAACGGGCCATGACCGCAAAAGATTGCTTGTATAATATACCAGATGAAACGCGGTTTGTCAACATATTTTTCAGGGCGAATGGGATAAAATGGCGAGAGATTTTTGGCCGGCAGCGTTATTCGGAAAATGTACGGCAGGTCCCTGCGCCCGCAGTCGAACTTCAGAGGCCAACCAGACCGCTGATTCGGCTCTTGAACCGGAATAAGCCGTTCCCTACAGAGCTTTTTATAATAGGCAGCAGGCAATGCAAGCAATCTGTAGGGCGGGATGCCCTCATCCCGCCGTGGAGAAACCTTTATCGACTGTGGCAAGCACTGCAAATGATTTGTAGGATCCGATGCTCGCATCGGGCTGTTGCCGCTCACCAAACTATACCTGCCAATTCCGCAAGGTTGCTGCGGGCTGATGACAAGCATCTGCCCCTACAAACAAAATCAAGGGCAATACCGCATAATTCTAAGTGCCGATACGGCAGCGAGGTGCCGCAGCCGCCGGAGCGGTGCTTAAGCCGTAAGGCGGGAATTGTGCGGTGTTGTCTTTACTTTATATATTCCAACCGCCAAAGATGTGGTATAATGTGTGGTACGAGGGCTAAAATACAAAAGAAAAAAGCCTTAGCTAACGCTAAGGCTTTTTGGTGACCCGTACGGGAATCGAACTTCTATCATTCTACAAATATCCTTTAATGCAATACGTACTAACGATAATTTTATCACTGGCATGGATTTCATTAAAGGGTATTTTTATATCTGTGTGGTACAAAGTGTGGTACTCTTCATATAAAAAGTGTGGTACAGCACCTGCTTGCAAGAATAAATAAAAAAGTTGGTGATACCCCTCTTGCCAGTACGTGCGAACTGAATATCATGATAATAAAGCCACCTACTGAAAATTACTCAAAGGAGATTATTATCATGAAAGGCAAATATTTGAATTTGCGGTCCGAAATCATCCGCGCAGGCTTTACCTGCTACAATGTCGCGGAGGCCATCGGCATTTCCCCGCAAGCATTGTCGCAGAAGATGAACGGATATTCGCTCTTTTCGGCAGAGGAAATCGCACGCATCGGAAGGTTGTTGAATATCAATAAGGACGATTACTACACTATTTTCATCGAGCCAGTTACATAAAATGGCCGGCTCTAAGGAGTCCGCATGTATACCACACAAAGTAAAATGATTTCTCGCGCAATCTGGGTTGAGAAAAAGCACGTTTGGAAAATCAACCTCCAAAAGAACGGTGTCCGAAAGTCTTTTTATTCAAGCGTCCCGGGTGACAAAGGCCGAAAGATCTGCGCCCAAAATGCAACCTCGTGGTTGTCTGGAGCTTGCCCATTTAGCGTCAGCGAACGTACAACGGTTGATACCGTGTTTGAGCGCTACCTCCAAGATAAGGCACTCGAAACCACAAACATCTACACCATCCGCAACAGGTATAACAACCACATTAAACCTATAATTGGCAAAGTCCCGGTTATGCTACTAACTAAGCAGGATTTAAAGCGAGTTATCTATACCGCATACAGAAAGCACAATCTTAGTCAAAAAAGTCTTAAAAATATACGCGGCGATTTATCTGGATTCTGTAATTATTTGGACTGTGCCGATATCCGGAACGATTTGCGTACATCAAACATTAAAATTCCCTCAAACGCCAAAAAAGGTCAAAAGCAAGCACTTGACGTTTCTTCGCTTAACATCTTATTCACCGAATCTCAGGTGCCTTATAATGGTACGATTTGTCAAGACAGCTTAATCTATGCATATCGATTCCAAGTCGTTACAGGGTTACGTCCTGGTGAATTGATGGGCCTTGAGTGGGGCGATATTGACAATGATTATATACATATACGCCGTGCCATCAATGCTAAAGGCATCACTACAAATGGGAAGAACGAATTTGCCGCACGCGACTTCCCGCAGACTCGATATACACGTATGCTTTTAGAAAGTCAACAAGTCTATCGAGTCACTCCGTTAGACCCTCATGAGAGGGTCTTTGGAAGCACTGGTCAACTATGCTACCGTAAACGCTGGGGGATCTATTGCAGGTATAACGGTATCCCTTATATTACGCCGTATGAGCTGCGACATACCTTTAGCTCAATCTACAAAAATCACTTTAGCAACTGGGTTTACGAGGAGTTAGTTGGTCATACACATCCTGGTGTTAATGGTGTCTATATGCACCCGATGGATGGAGACATGGACGGCGTTCCTGCTCTGCTTGACAGCTTGCTTGATGAAAGACTTTCATTAGGTAGAGCAAAGCGGATGCTCTTATCTAACGGCCAAACCAAATAAAAAAGTACTTTATAAAGACGAGCTTCATTCAAGAAATTTGTAATGAAGTTCGTCTTTTCTTTATTGTCCACCCTTGCGAACTGAGTAGAATTATAAGCACAGGGAGCGAACAAGCAAGATACATCCTCTCGGTTGTCATATTGCTTTACGTTTCCTCCATCAGAAAAGGGAGGTGACAGAAATGTCGTTTGGTTCTATCAACAGCAGTGCTCGACACACTTGCTTTTGGTTGCATCTATCCGGCACCATTCCTTAGTTACCAATGGCGAGGACAGTACTTCGGAAACAACATAACGATAATGCCAAGGAGGAAATAACCATGAAAATCATTGGTTATAGACGCAGTGACTTTGTCACGAAAGAAGGCCGTCCCGTCACCGGCTGCCGCATCTACCTCGCAACGGAGATTGCCTCCCAGAACGGGGAGGGCGTCTTCGTCAGGGATATGTATCTCTCTGACGCTAAGATGGCCGAACTTAAAATCAACCTTCATGACCTGATGGGACGCGAAGTGAAGATTTTCTACAACGAGTACCGTAAGCCTGAGAACATTGTGGTGCTCGACTAAGGTTTCCAAGCACACTGTAGGACGCGTTAGCGGCCTCACCTCAAAAATGGGGCTTGTCTCATTTTTGAGGTAAACCAATCAACACCCATACAGCACCTTGAAAATTTTATAACGACAAGCGTACGCTATGGACTTAAAGCCGCCACACAGGTATGGAGCTAGTATTACCTCCATACCTGTGTGTACAGTCCATAAAGCCTATAACTATAAGCTTTAAAGCGTACACAGCGGCTTTGTGTCCGTAGTGTACTGGGTACACTATATGGCAAAAGGTTACGCGACACGCCGTTACCAGCTGACAATCAACAATCCACAAGAGCATGGCTATGATCATAATGTTATCAAGGCTGCTCTTGAAAAAGGAGCCAAGCTCCTTTATTGGTGCATGGCTGATGAAGTGGGGCAAGAGGAAACCTATCACATACACTTATTTTTAGTATATGAAAATCCTGTAATGTTCACAACCCTAAAGAACAAGTTTCCTACTGCGCACATCGAAGTGCCTCAATGGGGAAAAAATTCCGAAAACTATGCTTACATCCGTAAAGAGGGTGCTAAGTATAACAAGGATGCAAACGGTCACTACAAGTATACCGACTCCAAGGGAAAAGTACATGAAGGGATAAACTACTCTGACACGTTTGAAGAAAGTGGCAGTTTACCCCCTGACAGCAAGCAGGGCGACCGTAACGACTTACGGACTCTGTATGCACTGATTGCATCCGGGGCAGACAATGCGCAAATCCTGGGTGAGCACCCGGAATACCTGCGAGATATCTCCCACATTGACCGGACAAGGCAGACCATCCTGGAGGAGAAATACCGCAATGTATTTCGCCAGATGACAGTCACCTATATCTTTGGCCCTACTGGCACAGGAAAAACTAGGTCGGTAAAAGAAGGATGCGGATACTCAAACTGCTACGCGGTGTCTGACTATCACCATCCTTTTGATGGCTACCGGGGGCAGAAAGTGATGCTCTTCGATGAGTTCCACAGCAGCTTGCCCCTTAATAGCATGCTGCAATACCTGGATGGCTATCCTTTGGAATTACCCTGTAGGTATGCTAACAAGCAGGCTTGCTACACGGAAGCATACATCATTTCCAACTTGCCGTTGGAGAAGCAGTATGTTTCCGAGCAGCACGAAAAGCCGGAGGCTTGGGACGCGCTCTTGCGGCGCATCAACTGCGTTCGGGTTTTTGACCTCGACGGCAGTCACAAGGACTATACGGTTCACGAGTATTTTCACCCTTGCACCACACCGACATTTGAGCAAATAGAGATTGATGATTGTCCGTTCTAGCGGATGAAAGCTGTGCTATCAGGCTATACGGGCATTTATTTTGAAAGGAGATTTAATCATGCGTAATGATTCTGATCGCCTGCAATGGCAGACGGAAAAAAATTATATCATGAATACGTTCCACAATGGGCTTAGACGTATTCAAACCGATTCAAAGACCGCACAGCAATATGTGCTGCTGTGCCTCGCACTCGCAGTTGCCGCCCTGATTATGGTTTCGGGCGGCTCTGGCGAGGACGTGATTTCGGTAGTATTTAGACCGTTCGTTAATTTTATTCGGGTAATTGCATGGCTGGCAGAGTGCCTTGGCGTCATTTACCTCTTTGGTTATATCCCCCACAGTTGGTCATATTACGACGATTTTTCGCGTGCTGGTATCTGCAACCAGGCGCATGAAGCACCACTGCTAGTTAAGGCCAACAGGGATGGTAATATTCAACAGCTTACTTTCAGCCTTAAAGGCTGCCCGCTCGAATACTGGGAAGACAATCGGACAACAATCGAATCCGCACTTAATGTGACCGTCCTCTCTATCACTCAGGGCAGCAACAACCAGCTCTTTGACCTTCGTGTTGTTGCCGGGTGCAACCTTATGGGGCGGCTAATCCCGTGGGCAGATACATATATGGACGATAGCGACACAAAAATCGTCTTGGGCATCAATGCGGCAGGCATTCCCGTTAGCATTGATTTTAGCCAGCTGCCTCATTGGCTTTTGGCTGCTGCCACCGGCATGGGTAAGACGCAGTTGGCACTGTTGATTCTCTACCAGCTGTCGCAAAAAGGCTACGACATCTACCTCGCCGATTATAAAGGTGTGGACTTCGGCCCCGAATATCGTAAGACGGGGCATTATGCAGATGATGATGCTGCCCTTGAGCAGATGCTTGACAGTGTTGTACATGAGCTTAACCATCGCCGTACAGAGTTTTCTATCGCTGGCTGTGCAAATCTTGAGGAATATGTCCAGACGACCGGAGAAGAACTGCATCGAATCGTCGTTATCCTGGATGAAACCTCGATGATTCTCGATACAACTGGACGTGATAAAGATGGCAAGGCAGTAGTTGCCTCGATTACGAACAAGCTCCTCGCCATTGGCCGTCTGGGCCGTGCGCTCGGTATTCATCTGCTTGTGGCAACTCAGCGCCCCGACGTAGGGTCTGTTCCGGGTAGTCTTAAAGCACAGCTTGACGGTCGTATTTGCGGCCACACTGCCGATGCACAGAGTTCCATTGTTATCTTGGATGACGGCAGTGCCGCAAAGCTCCCTGCTATTCCCGGACGCTTCATCATCCGCAATGGCAGTGGGTCGGACGAAATTATTCAGGCTTACTACTATCACCAGTGACCAAGGAGTCGACTATGAAAAATCCACCTCTACAACAGGGCCATGACGGCCCGCGGGCACCACCGTTGCGTCCTTATCAGGCTGACACCCTTCAGCGTATGAAATCCTACGAGGGAAATGCCGCCCTGTGCGTTATCGCAACCGGCCTTGGCAAGACACGAATTTTTGCTGAGTACATCCGCTGTGATGTACTGGAAAATGACCACCACATACTGATTTTATCTCACCGGGAAGAACTCGTGATACAGCCGTTGGAATACCTCAAAGGCCTTCCCTGCGGCATCGAGCAGGGAACCACACATGCACACGGGGAACCCATCATCAGCGCTTCGGTGCAAAGCCTTGTGGGGCGGCTCGACAAGTACAACCCCTACAGTATCGATACCATCATCATCGACGAGGCCCACCACAGTGCTGCACCGACCTACCGCAAAATTTTTGAGTACTTCAAAAATGCCGTTCGTTTTGGCTTCACTGCAACCGCAATCCGCGGTGATGGTGTCGGCCTGGATGTGGCTTTTGACGACATTTTGTGCGAGTATAACACCCTATACGGCATTGAGCACGGGTATCTTAGTCCTATAGAAGCTTGTCAGGTTAATCTCAAGTATGACTTGGGGACAGTGCAGTACCGTGAGGATACTGGCGATTATGATGCCGCAGATATAGCACGCGTTATGTCTGGCACAGCAGCGGGTATCGCGGAGGCCTACACCTCAAACGCACGTGGGCAGACCATCATTTTCGCACCATCCATTGAAGAGGGCAAAAATGTGACAGCACTGCTCAATTCCCAGCATGGTGCCAGTACCGCGGCCTTTATCGATGGCACTACTCAAAATAGAGGACGTCTGTTGGAGGCCTACCGTTTGGGCCTAATTAAAGTACTTGTCTGCTATGCTGTCCTGACGGAAGGTGTTGACCTGCCGATGACAGAAACCGTTCTGCTGGCCCGCCCGGTTGCCACAACCAATGTCGGCCTGTATGCGCAGATGGTAGGTCGCGGCCTGCGGTTGCATCCGGGAAAAAGTGCCTGCAAGATTATTGATTGCGTGGGCATTTCCAGGATGCCGATATGCACGGCAGCAACGCTAATCGGCGAGGAACCGCTAGCTCCCAAACCTAAAAAGGAGCAGGTGGAAAAGTTGCCGGAGGAAACCGAACCGATAAAGGTACTTACAGGTGCGGACATTCCCGATACCTGGATAAAAAATCAGAAGGAGGTAGACGTTATGGCACTTGGCGAAGGTGTTACCACCCATGATGTCGCATGGATTACACTCAAGGATGGCGGCTATATACTGCCTATCCCGACCGTAACCTACCGCATCAGCAAACCGCTGACTAACGGCATGGTGTACCTGCGGAAAAATAAAGCGTGCTCCAAGAGTGCGGTGCCATTACAATTTGCATTAGACTATGTGTATCAGGACTTGAAACAGAAGCATGCTAAATATCAACATATCTGGGACAAAAAACAGCGCTATAAGTGGGATAGACAACCCATCACCAATGAGCAAATTGCCCTTATCCACAAGCTGGCCCCGGATTACAAAATTGACACCCATAAAATGACACGAGGGGATGCCTCGCGGGCGATACAACTGCTGACCTACAAGCCGGAAGAATGGACGCCCCAAACGACACCCTCGGAGGTGCAGGACGATGCCAAGAAAAGCCCGTAAACTTTCGTCCTGCGGCGTGTATCACATCATGATCCGTGGAATTAACCGCATGACCATCTTTAATGATGATGCCGACAATCTGAACTTTTTACATATTCTCGATTTTTGCGCAGATGAAAATTTTATCATCATGGCATACTGCCTGATGGGCAACCATCTGCATCTGCTCGCGAAGGATTGTAACGATTCCTTGCAACACATGATGAAGGCCATCGGGGTACGGTACGTTGCCTACTACAACCGCCGCTACCAGCGGACAGGCCCGCTCTTCCAGGGCCGTTACAAATCCCAGCCTGTCACAACCAAAGGCTACTTCCTGCGGGTACTGCGCTATATCCACCGCAACCCGGTCGCTGCCGGAATGGTGCAGGATATGCAGGACTACCCGTGGAGCAGCTACATTGACTACTTTGCTAGTCGAAAAAAGCCGTTATGTCATGTAGACACAAGCTACGCGCTTGCACTGCATGATTTAGATTGGCTGCGGCACTACCACCAGCAGCCAGAATTAAATGCCCGCGGCATTCTGGAGGATTCTCCGCTGCCTGCCTTTACGGATGCTGAACTTTGTGACTTTGTACGTGCAACGGCAGGCATGGAATGCCACGAAATCCAGCTTTACCCCGAATCCACCGCAACCCCGCTGCTGCGCCGTCTGGTAACACAAGAGGGCGTCAGCATTACACAACTCTCACGGCTTACAGGGATGGCACGCGGAGACATCCGCCGCCGTCTGCTGTGAGCGGTGATACAACTCTCAAAGGAGAAATCCCATGAAGAAAGAAAGCTTTATTTACAGCACTCTCACGATTGGCGGTTCGAAGGAACAGGTCAATGAAGTAATGAAGTACATCTGCGATGACATCTATGACATTGGGAGCATTGATTTGAATAAAATCTGTGCTGTGCCGGTACACCTGAACATTGGCCCCGATGATGAAGTTTCTTGCGGCGAAAAGCTTTACCGCCATTATCTTGATTTAGTTCCTTACCCTACAGAAGAGGAAGAAGAAAATTTTCTTGCTGTTCTTAGCCGTGCAGATCAGCGCCGGTTCCTTTTGGGAAAAATGGCTGTGCTGAACCGGAAGGAATACGGCTATCCTACTTATACCGGCTGGTGCACGGAACACTGGGGTACAGACGAAAACGTGATATCTTTTGAAGAATGTAATGAAAATAGCATTGCATTTCTCACCCATAGCGCACCTGCAAGTGAGGCTATTCATACGCTCTCAATTCTTTTTCCTAAAGTAAAACTTACTTTCGCGTGGGAGGAAAACAAGGTCGCCCTTATGGACGATGAAGTAGTTTTACATTATGAAGTATATCGTTACGGGGAGCTGGCAGAATCCAAATCTGCCATTGCCGGAAAGACCCACTGGCAATATAACGGCAGCTTAAAAAAACCGTTGTACTGCACGCCCCAAGAAGATAATGATTATGGGGAAATCCCTGAAGGAATTTCTGCGGAGGATTTTGAGGAACCGGACGCTATGCCTTTCTAACCCTGCCTCGTTTGAAAAGTAAACATCAAAAGGACGACAGCCTTTATTGGCTCTCGTCCTCTTTTTGTTGTCTAGTCTCAATATTGTCAAATAAAGGGCTGTCCCAAAAAGTTTTAAATGGGATTCCTAACCCCACACATATCCGTGCAACTATTTCAGTTGAAGTATTTTTAGTGGTAGCATAAGGCTTGACAGTCTTTTTAAGGACAGATGGTGCAATGCCGGAACGCTCAGCCAGCTTGTTGACACTGTAGCCGCGCTCGTCTGCAAGCTCCAAAATGCGCAGCTTAATTGCCTCCTGTAGTAGCATTTGCCCTCACCACCGTGTACAATAAAGTATATTTATTGTACCGATTTGCTAAGGGAAAAATCGTCTACCTGGAGACGATTTGAATCTTGCTCTTACGTGCTGATGTGCTATAATATAAAAGGAAGGTGATAAATGGATGCAAAAACTATCCCACACCGCACCGTACATAGCCTATGCTGTGGCAACTGCTGGGATGGCTGTGCTGCTACTCCTTGGCAGCTCGCCGGGAGCAATAGTTGCCCGCAGTTACCGGGCGTATAATGGGCGCGCTGTTCCCGGCTACACAGAATATACGTACCGGGATGTTAATCTGTCCTTCTCGGTGCCGCTATCACCTGTGACCGCGGTGGAAGCACGCGCGAAAAAAGACGGTTATATCTTGTTTGCCTATCCGCGCTGTCCCTACTGTCGCAACCTGCTCCCTGTGCTTGCCGCTGTTGCTACAAGTGAAGGGGTCACGATGGACTACTGCCAGGTAGACCTATATCGGGATATATACACCTACAACTCGGATACTGCCGCACCAGTGCAAACCAGACCAGCGGGGGAAGGCTACACCGAACTGCTAACCTGGCTGGATGACTACCTGGCCGAGTACACCGTCTCCGACCCGGAGAAAAATGAAATTGATGTCGGGGAGAAGCGTATCGGTGCACCGACCATCATCAAGGTGGAAGATGGCAAGCCCGTGTCAAAATGGCAACTATCGGATGCTTCAATATTTGTAGGCGGATACCCGGAAAACAAATACGCAGTCTGGGACAATTCCATACAGGAAGGAGTTGCAGATTCCTTGCGGGAGTATCTGGAAACTGCGTGATGTATCGGGGACGGTGAGTCGCGCAGCGATCTCCCCCGTCCCCGATTTAAAAGAATCCAAAGCCGCCACTTATCAATAGAGTGGCGGCGGCAAAATTAAAAAGTAGCCTCGGCGCTAGATGCCGAGAAGGAGTGTTTTTATGAAAAAGAATATCGTATTGGCAGTTATTGCGACTGCGGCTATGGCGCTCAGCCTGGTAGGATGCGGCGTTAAGGTCACGAACATCTCGGTTCCGGATGCTGCGACCCTCGAAAAGGGAGAGAGCATCACGTTGCCGGTGAATTTCGGCACGGAGGATGCGCCTGCAGAAACGCCTGTCATCGCAACCGGTGAGTCTGCTACAGCAGAAACTGCTGCACAGGATGAAAAGATTGCCAAGGCGGCTGAGAAGCTGACGCTCGCGTGGACTTCTTCCGATGAGAGTGTTGCTACGGTTGATGAGACCGGCACCGTTACGGCAGTCGCAGCCGGTGAGGCTGAAATCACCGCAGCAGTCAAGGATACTGAGATGCAGGATGTCTGCGTCATCACCGTCAAGGTATCCGCGAAAGAGTTGAAGGTTCCCGATACCCTGGAAGTCAAACTCAACGATACCGATGAAACCGCAATCGAAGCGAAATGCGAGCCGGAAGATGCGTCCAACATTTCGTTTGATTTCGCTTCCAGCGATGAGGAAGTCGCCACCGTCGATAAGGACGGCAAGGTGAAGGTCCTTAAAGCAGGTGAGTGCGACATCACCACGACCCTTATGCAGGATGGCGAAAAGGTCACCGAGAAGACGACTCATGTGAAAGCGTTCTATGAGGTTGAAAGCATCACGCTCGATTCCAACGAAGGCAAACTGACGGTCGGTAACTCTCACACCATTAAGGCAACTGTTGCCCCCGAAGAGGTTGCCGCCGAGACCACCATCGAGTGGTCGTCCAGCAACGAAAAGGTCGCTACCGTCGATTCCAATGGGAAGGTAACTGCCATCTCCTCTGGGAATGCAACCATCACGGCGACTGCTGGTGAGGAGAGTGCCAACTACGAAGTGACGGTTGAACAGCCGAAGAAGGTCACGACCAGCAACAAGACTTATAAAAACAGCGGTTCCAGCAACAGTGCTGCCGTGACGCCGTCTGCTCCCGCTACGCCGTCCGCTCCCGTTACGCCGGTACAGCCCAGTAATCCGGAGCCTGCTGCTCCGGCTCCTGCGCAGCCTGACCCGGCACCGGCACAGCCTAGTAACCCTGAACCGGCGCAGCCGAGCAATCCCGAGCCTGCACAGCCGTCTCAGCCGAGCGGTGGAGACTCCAACACCGACTGGTGGGGCACAGTGATTCCCGGTGAGGCTGATAAGAGTTGCCCTCCGGAAGATGTGGGCATCCTTTGCCAATAGCTTTTTGAAAAATAGTAAATTATAAGCAACCGGCAACTCGTAGAAGAAACACTCTTCTACGAGTTTGTTTTTTGAAAAGCAGTGTCTATTATTATAATAAGGTGGGAGTTAGCAAATGAAAAAGAGATTCGCACTGGCAGTTATCGTGATTACGGCTATGGCGCTCAGCCTGGTAGGATGCGGCGTTAAGGTCACGAATATCTCGGCGCAGTAACTCCTACGTAAAAATGGGGACGGTTCCTAAATTGAGAAGTTGACATCAAAACCTCAAAAACGGGGACGGCGCAGTCGTTTTAACGACCTGCACCGTCCTCTTTTTGTAAAAGCATTCGCTCGTAGAAACGTAGAAAAGAACCGGTGAGGTAACAGCTTGTTACCCCACCACGAATAAAGTTGACTCGTTTTGAATAGTAGACATCAAAATGGAGTAAGGCCGCTTGCGGCCCGAATTTTGCAGCAAAAAGCCGGGAGCTTTCACTCCCAGTTCTCTTTATTGTGCGGTCATCATCATGTCGCAGTCGGCACATTTTATGCGCACAACCTTTGTCCCTCGCACGCTGTTGTGACAGCAGGGGCAAACATACTTGATGCTGTGGCTGTTGGGGTTACTTCCTGTCGGCTTGCCCGTGGCGTCCCCTGCGCCCTTGCCACGCGGGGCGTAGAAATCTTCAATGCGGTTCATGCTGATGTCCTGCCAGTCTTGTTCCAAAATGAACTCACACAGCGCGTCGGTCGGCTCGGTGATGCTCCATCCAACGCGCGGGTCGTAACTGATTTTCAAATCGCGGGCCTCGGCGGCCTCCTTAAATTTTTTGTTGTGGTATGCGCCGCCCCTGCTGCAATCCTGTATGCCGTTTTGAAGGTTCCACAAGTGTACACACTCGTGGAGGGTGGTCGCCACCACGTTTTCTATGGGCCGTGCAAGCGTCCCAGCGCCGATGTTAAGCTCATGGCGGGTTGTGTCTCCTCTCTGCCATGCCTTGGCTACGGTGACGTGTCCGTAGGCTCTGGGCGTGCTCTGTATCGTGATGATAGGCTCCTCCAACTCACCGTTGAAATACTTTACATTCAACGCGCGGAAAATTTTCTCCAAGTAACCAGCCGTCCGGGAAGTCTTAACAGTCTCTTTCATTTTCGTGTCCTCACTTTCGTTTTCCCAATCTTTGCCCGTGTTATCCCACCGGGATAAGGGGTTGCGGGTTGTTCCGCGATTAGCGGACAAAAGTGAGGTTGGATAGTTGTCAAGGTGACTGTGGAATACCGCAGCCATAATTTTAAAAAGCGAGGATATGCCGCAAAAGCTCCTTTACAATTTTCCAATCCACGCTTTTATAATTTTTAAAGGAACAACAAAAAACAGGATTGCCACGGCTATAATTTACTCCGCGGCAATCCTGTTCCCATGTTACAGGGCTTGCGTTTATTTTAAAAGTGTGGTACGATTGTGGTACTTGCAAAAAGGGTAATAAAAAAGCTCCTAATTTTCAACGCATCATCGAAGAAAATCAGAAGCTTAGTTTGGTGACCCGTACGGGAATCGAACCCATGTTACAGCCGTGAAAGGGCCGTGTCTTAACCGCTTGACCAACGGGCCTAAGAGATACAGGATTTTGCTAAAACAGCAAGCAACTTACCAGTCACGATTGCAACCGGCCCCCAAGTATTTTAGCGAAACCCTGTATTTATGGTAGCGGTAACTGGATTTGAACCGGTGACACTTCGGGTA
>ULXZ01047073.1_pt1 | contig 13102 bp, 7 predicted proteins | sample 1961701 | NCBI WGS metagenome assembly ULXZ01 (sample SAMEA4835850, study PRJEB28245) | human gut metagenome | biome: gut microbiome; material: fecal sample | place: Denmark | collected 2008 | reverse complement strand
CAACAATAAACGCTTGCAAAGGAATCTTGGAATTTTAACGCCAATGGAAAAACACGAAAATTACTTGCAAGCTACATAAAAACTGCCAGCAGATAAATTTCTACTGGCAGGAAAAATTTATATTTTTTCAATTGTCTACTTGACGGGGAGCGGTTCATTTCCCGACAGCCCCTTGCAAGTTAAGCTTTGTTATTATTTTTTGATGAAGGCTTTTTCATTTGCTGATGTTGGAAGGTTTGGAGTTGTTCCCTTTGGAACCAGACGAACCTCAATTGCCTCGAGACGTTTTGCGTATCCTTCTGTTCCTGAAGATTCTCCATTCTTAGCCCATGCAAGCCATCCATAATCCTGAACATGAACTCTGTAGTATACATCATAGTTCTCTGCTACATCACCAGACAGTTTGATCTGAATTGCTTCCAGACGTTTACACTGTCCTTCTGTTCCGGATAATGATCCGTTAGATGCCCATTTCTTCTCCCATCCAATATCCTGAACGTGAGATCTGTACTGGATTGAGCTGTTCACTGAAGACGGGAGTTTCATACGGATAGATTCCATACGTTTGCACTCGCCTTCTGTACCTGCCATAGCACCGTCATATACATATGCCTGTGTACCATAGTCCTGTACATGTGTCTGGTATCCGACCAGTCTTGCTTTCATAGCTTCTTTGATCGTACCAATAAGTTCTGGTGCTTTGTCCCCTTTGGTAACCAGCTGAATCCTGATTGCTTCCAGACGGTATCCGTAACCAGCTGTTCCTGCTTCTTCGCCATTCTTAGCCCATCCGAGCCATCCGAAGTTCTCGGCATGTACGCTGTAGTATACGTCATAATTCTCTGCAACTTCACCAGTCAGTCTGATCTGGATTGCTTCCAGACGTTTACACTGTCCTACTGTACCGGATTCTGCTCCGTCTTTACTCCAGTTCTTTTCCCAACCGATGTCCTGAATATGTGTACGATATTCGATAGATCCAGAAACACCATCTGGTAACTTGATCTTGATAGCCTCTAATCTTTTTGCTTCACCAACTGTACCAGACGTTTGTCCGTCTTTCTTCCAGTCTTCTTCCCAGTCATAATCCTGACGGTGAACTTTGTAAGATACGGACATTTTTGTACTCTTTGTAGCTGTAGCTGTAAATTCCTTACCAGTTTCATCTGTGTATTTAGCAGTTGCTGTGTAGATGATCTGACTGTTCTTGTCTTCTTTAACAACATCTGCAGTTACGTCATGAGAATCTTTACAACGGCTGCATACGAATGTTGCAACAGCTGTATATCCTTTTTCTTTATCAGCTGTCCATTTCCATCCGTCTTTTTCTGAGACTTTGTAGTCATGACCGAGAGCAGCTACTTCTTCTGTCTTAGTACCTTTGTAATCTTTGCCTTCAAATGTAACTGTAGCTGTGTAAGTAATCTTACCTGCCTCTGTACATGTTGCGCCATCAGATTTCTCAGTTACTTTTGCATCAACTGTTTCTACATGTTTCTCATCATTTGCACATGTAAATGTTGCTGTTGCTGTGTAAGTGTTGTTTTCACCCTTTGTCCAGTTCCATACAGGAGCACCATACTTATGGCCAAGGGCTGCCAATTCAACTTCATATGTATCTGTTAATGTACCAATTTCTGTCTTACCTTCAGCATCCTTTACTGTTGCTGTTGCTGTATAGACATCTTTACCTTTTTCTGTACATGTTGCAGCTACAGATTTCTCTGTATCTTTAACTGCATCAGCAACTGTAATCTGCTCTGCTTTAGGTTCATCATCACATACAGAACACTTAACACCTGTTACAGATGCTGTATATCCAGTTACATTGCCGTTGTCATCTTTTACTGGTTCCCATGCCCATGTACCTGTGTACTGGTGCTGACCTGCGTCAGATGTCTTCTTATCAGATGCAGTATATCTGTAACCATCATCTGTCTTACCTGTTGCTTTGTAAGTAGATGTTACACCCTGATCACATGTACCAGTGTGACTAACAAGTTTAGCCGTTGCAGTTACTTTTTCTGCAAGAGCTTTCTCAATAGAATCTCTGTTAGCTTTGTTTGTTGCATTTTCATCTGATTCAAGGAGACAATCCAGTTTATTGATCTGATTTGCACAAGTTTCACATTTCAGATTCTGGAATGTAACGCTTGTGTGATCATCTCTCCACTCAGCATCTGTTGCTGTGTAAGCATGTCCTTCTGCTGCGTTCTTCTGAGCTTCATCCCAGATAGCTTTTCTTTTCTCGTATGTAGAATTAGCCTGTTCATATTTGGACTTAACAGGTTCTGTAATACAAGCACCGCACTCTGGGCAAACATAGTTGTCTGCTTCATTCCAATTGCCATTATCATCTTTTGTATAATATGTTTCATGGAACTTGATGTAATGATGCTCGTGTGCTGTACCTTCTTCTTCAACACGTGTACCGTCTTTAATCAGGCCGCAGTCAGAACAACGTTCTTCTGTAAATGCGTTGCGTCCGCATGTTGCAGGTACAGAAACTGTCTTATAGTTATGAGAATCACCTGTCAAAGTCTTCAAATCAACTGTATCAACAAAGTTTGCAGACCACATGAACTCGTCATTATCATTGCTCTGACTGCCCATGAACTGCTGATACTTCTTGTAGTTTGTATAAGTCGGATTGTAATCTGTCTCTTCGAATTCATAACCGTAGCTGGAATGGTCAAGCAGTTTGCTCTTACCTGAAATGAACGCGAAGTTTGTACCGATTGAAACAACCAGTTTGTCACCCTTCACAGTCAGACCTGCGATTGGATGATTTGTGACAGTGAAATCTGCACTCTTTTCATCTGTTGTTGTAAACGCCATACCGCCAAACAACTTTGTATTATCACGTTTTGCAGATACTGTATTGTATTCCTTCACAACGGCTACTGCACCGTCTGCAGGATTGTAGGAAACGATATCGTTGGATACGTTGAAGTAAATCTTACCATCTGTATACAGTGCTGCTGTCAGACCGATGGATGGGTAAATGCTCTGTTCATCCACAAACTGTGCATACAGTTTGGTCAGAAGATCATTCTTCTCCATCTTACCGTCTTTGTTCAGAACGCTTACAAATGTATCGTCATCATCGTCGTTTCCCTTGTCTGTGAAATTAATCAGTGTCTCATAATCGCTGTCGCCATCGCCTGTATCCTTATTTGTCAGTTTATGACGAACAATCTTGTACTCTGCAGCCTTCTGGCTCTGATTCATGCTTGTACTGTTTACTCTGTCAAACAAGTCTGTAGAATCATACATGTAGTACGCATAACCGTCTGCATAGTAAACATTACTTGCGGCACGCGCCATCCATGCTTTTTCATATGTTGTATCTGTTGCTTCATTCTGATAAAGTGATCTTAAAACACTAAAGTTATCCTGATACAATTTTCTTGCATCTGTATCGCTGAACAGGAAGAAGACATGGTTCATATCACCATCTGTCTCGACACGGTCACGACTCATAACTTCTGTGTAGACATCTGTATAACAAGGGTCTACATAGTACCACTGACCATCCACCTTGACTGCATTCCAGTAATGGTCGGAACCGAAGTCTTCCTGTTCTTCGCCATACATTGTAACGTTGGACTGGAAGGAAATTCTTACAAGGTCAACTGTGTAGCCTGCATTGATATCCAGTGTCTTACCATCTGAACCATAGTACAGTTCTTTGGCTGTCTTCCAGTTATCACATACTTCAGATGTAGATCCATCACCTGCTGTCACTGTTTTCTTACTGTCATACGCATCTGTCTTATCAGGATCAATCAGATAGATATCTTTATCCAGGCACTGCACAAGATATGAAAAAGCTTTGGAGTAACCCAGACATACAGATGTACCCATACCGAATGCACCAAACTGAGTACCTTCCCAATAGTTGATGACACCAGTTGTCATACCGGTTGCAGCCTGCTTCGCATAGATTGGAATCGCCTGCTTAAAGCTTGTTTCCTTCGTTCCATCACCGTTCATATCCAATGCCGGATCATCGCTATCTAACTGCTGCTGAGTAAGCTGCTCAACAGTCTTCGTAGCGCCTTCAACCTCAACGCCTTTTTCTTCAGCATTTTTGATAAATTTATCTGCTTCCTGCTTCAATGGTTCTGCTGCGTCTGGAAGGTTTTTTTTCACAAATGCTTCCGGATCCTTCTCGATAGCTTCTTTATTAGCTTCTACATATGCATTCGCATCTTCCTCAGACTGTCCAGCCTTCACCAAAGTCTGAGCAATAGCGTTTTTATAAAATTTTACAAGCAACTCCTGCTTAATGCCTGCATAAATCTGATCATGGAAATTCTGTTTGATCTGTGGTTCGTAAACCTTATAGATCTCATCGTAAACTTCACCCTCATGCTCCTGCTTCTGAGGATCCTTTGCAATCATCGGCTTGTCATCATTTGATTCCTTACCGGAGTTCATGATGTAGGACATATCAAATGTATTGTTATGGGCCAACCAGTCATTCAGAACAAGCAGCTTCTGTGCCTTTGTCTGTGCACCTGATGCTGTAACTGCAGCAAGAGCTTCATCTCTTGCATTTGTTACATCTGGACCATAATACTTAATACCTAACTTATCACCATATGTGAAAGTAAAGATCATACCTGTCAGGTCATCGTAGCTCACCTTGCCATCTCTGATATCCTGAACAGATTTGCCGTCTAAGGCAAGCATCTGACCAAGGATACCAAGACCATCTGTATCATCGTTGAAATCCAGAAAGAATGGATTCTGAACACCGAGTACATTAGCATTGGCTGACCACTGATTCAGATACTGCTGATACATACCAACAACTGTATTAATCTGGTCTTCTGTCAGCTTCTTGGTTTCAGCCTGTTCATCTGCTTCATACAGGTCTGCTGTGCTGATATTAGATTCATTGGATTCTGTGCCGGCTTCTCCGCCAACCATTTCGAGATCCCCCAATGCTTCACGCAGGCTCTGGATTGCAGGATCTTCTTCATCAATCTCCACGTCCTTTGTCAACTGTTCTGCAACAGCTGCATTGGCACCCTCGAACTGGATGACTGGTGTCTGTATTGTAATACCTGAAATAGTTACTTTATTTTCATCAGTATCTGTGTTTGAAGAATCAGTAGTTGCTTCTGTTGCATCATCTTCTGTCACAGAATCTTCTGTTGCTGGATCTTCTGCCTCATTTGTATTGGTGTTATCCAGCCCGGCTTCTGTAGTATTTTCCTGCACTGCTGGTGTTTCTTCAGGTGCAGTCTCTGCAAGAACTGTTGAAGGCACTACACTGAATACCATCATAGCAGAGAGGAATAAACTCAAAAGCATTTTACTTCTCTTTTTCATAATGTCTACCCTTCCTTTCGTGTTTGTATTAGATAATTCATATTATGTTTTTTGTTTGCCCCCACCTCATTTCCATTATATTTTATTTATACTCCACCCTCTATTATATGCTACTGTAATTCGTATTTTGCATATATTTTTGCATATAATATAGTAATTAGGTATTTACTTTAATATATCACTGCTAACTGTTTTGTTCAAGACATACTGACGTTTTTTAGCACAAAAACACATCGAAAAGTCTGGTTTTCAGGTTTCTGGCATGTATAAACGTAATAAAGAAATCCCCCCGTATCTTATGATTTGTTAAAATACGGGGAATCATCAGGTTTTTTCTTACTTATTTATATAGAATTTACATATTGATGCGACAGAGGAGTCTTTTTTAGTTCAGTTCCTCAAGAATTGCTGCTGTGAGTTCTTTTCTGTTTGTCTTGAAGTGGAAATACGGTCTTTCCTTGATTACGCGGATGTCTACCGGATATTCATATTCTTCCAGTGCATCTGCAAGACCTGCTTTTACTTCATCCAGACTCTTTGTTTCATCAAGGATTACAAAGAAATATGGAAGGAAATATCCTTCATGATCCTGATCTGGTACAAAGCAGAAGAATCCATCTTCTACACCAGCTACACGTACTGCTTTTGTCTCCATTCTCATCATGTAAAGTTCTCCGCCACCGAAACGCTTTGTTGTTCCACGTCCAAGAATGTATACAATTCCGTGTTCATTGATGTAAGCTTTATCTCCCGTATGTAACCAGCAGTTCCCATCTGGATGATTGATCAGTGTTCTTTCAGTAAGTTCATCACCTCTCCATCCCGCATAGTGGAGCATCATAGCAGGACCCGTCATACATAATTCTCCGATTTCTCCATAATTCAGTTCTTCCAGATCCTCTGAGAATACTGCCATAGTTGTTGCCGGCATTGGCATTCCAACGCATCCGTCTACCAGCGGGAACATCGGATTTGGAAGTGTAAAGTTTGAACATCCTTCACTCTGACCATATCCGGCACTTAAAGTTGCTTTAACATTATGCTTATGGAAGAATGCTTCTACTTCTTGTGTTTTCCTTTCGTTCATTGCTTCAGCTCCGGTTCCGATACTTCTTAGATGAGACATATCGTAATCTTCCGGAATTCTGTCACTCTTCATAAGCATTTCACAGAACATTGGAATCAGTGCCCAGAAGTTTGGCTTCTGCTCCATAAATGCGATATCAATATCTTCCAGCGGACAGAATGGATCAAGTACCATAATCAGTCCTGCTGACAATGGGAAGATTGCCATTGATACAGTTACTGCAATCAGTGCAGGTGGTAAGATTGGCAGCCACCATTTTTCCGGTACATCTGACGGCGGAATAAAGATGGACATCTGGAATGCAGTTGCTACTATATTAGAAGAAGAATGAATAACTAATTTAGAGATTCCTGTGGATCCGCTTGTATATGCGCCAAATACTGGTCTGTTCACATCTTCTTGTGCCATATAGTCTTCTGTATAATCTTTCCCAAGTGCCAGGAACTCGTCCCATGTAAGATCTCCTTCTGTTGTCTCTATCGCACCGGTATATCTGGATGCAATTTCTTTTTCAACATAGTCCGGGACAGATTTTCTATCTGCATAATCATATGGAGAAACCTTAATTACACGCTTCATTGGTGTCGTTGCACGGAACAGATCTTCATCTGACTTTGATGTATAATCCATGACAAATGCTGTCTCTGATTTTGATTTTCTGATTGCAAAACATAATTCTTCTGGAATGTCATCTCTGCAGATAATTGCAGCTCCGATTCTTTCTGCTGCGATCAGAAGGATAAAATGTGCCGGAACACTTTGCAGAAATACAGGAATTCTGTTTCCTTCACCAAATCCAAGTATCTTTAAAGATTTTGCTGCTTTATCAACTTCTCCCCAGAATTCTTTCCATGTAATTTTGTTTCCGTAATATTCAAATGCAATTTTATTTTCGTCTGGATTTTTTGCTCTTAAAAACGTTTCAACAGTTATTGTTGGCACTTCAACGTTGCGCAGTGCTTCTGGATAAAACTGTAACCATGGTTTATCAACGCTCGCTTTTCCAGTTAATGTTGCTCCTGTATTTTCCATAATTATTTACTTCCTTTTCCGATTATTTATTTGTTTTATAATGACGATTCGTATTCTATCATGGATATTTTTCCTTTTCAATAGAAGTGGTGAATTTGGCATATTGAATCAAACAAATCAACTAATTCATTTTTTTCAGGATTTCATTCAATAGGAAATTTTTTGTATAAATGTTCTTGTTTTCTTATTTTGTATGCAGTACACTAAAATTATAATAGAAGAGAGGGGCTTTTGATTATTATGAAAGAAAAAAACAGATTCAGTGTTCTGTTAGAGCATCTGACATCTATGGCCAATTTAAAAAATTATGTACTTGCCAAAGCTGTGCAGTATGATGAATCTTATATAAGCAAATGGATTAGTGGAAAATCACTTCCAACAGAAAAAAATCACGAAATTATTTTGCAGAATATCAGCCAGTGTATTGTTGAAGCTCTGACTGATGATAACCGGGACACTTTTTTAGAAGAATATCAAATTTCTGACGTTTCGAATCTTCAGAAAGCGATTTACGATCATCTCGAATCTGAATATACATATGTAAAAGAACTTCAGGTAACAACTGGTTCTAAAGTGGCTACTAAAATTTCATATTATCCGGAACTTACACTGGATCAGTTTATCTTTAAAATGAAACATCCATCACTCCGTAAAGTACAGTCGCTAAATATTTATGCTATGGTAGATATTCTGAATGTAGACACGAATTATCAGCTTTTAATTGCTGAATTTAACAGCATGCACAATGACAGAGGACTTGTGCTTCCAGGAGTTCATTTTTCTTTAATGATTGATTTGGAATCGTCTTCAGATAATCCGGTTTATACGGCTGGTTTCCTGATGAATTTGCTTTCAAATCTTTCGAATATTGATTTTAATCTTTATTGCGGAACACAGGCACAGAAAAAAATGGTTTTTGCGATTAAAGATATTTATTCGCTTTCAGGTATGTTAGTTGATCAGAACCATTGTCTTGCTGTTACAAAAATTGAAGATTCGTCTCTTTCAACGGAACTTTATTACAAATTAAAATTACTTTGCAGCAAAGAAACATTGCTTATTCGACGGACATCTATTCCTGAAATGATTCGTACTTACGAATATGAGCATTCACTGTTTGCCCGGAATTCTTCTTGTCTGCTTGGACATTTTACAGAACATTTTCTTCCAACTGATTTACATAATGAGCTGCTTGATAAGTATGGCTCTTTTATAGGAAAGACATACAGACCTGTACTTCAAAAAATGCATTCTCTGGTATCGCAGATACTTGCTGTTACACCGATAAGAGCACTGATTTATGCTTCTGCATTTACAGATTTTACAGTTACTGGCGAATTGGATTTCTATGGTTATCGAATTCAGCTTTCGCCGGAACAGCGTCTTCATTTTTTTAAGCATATGAAACATCTGCATGAAATTTCAAATGCGCTTCAGATTAAGATTTTGCCGAATGGTTTGCTGTCTGATTACCAGCATATCCCAAGACCGACACTGTTTTTTGCAGATGAGTTTTCTTATTTGCGTTTTAGGAGAAATACACCGTATTACAATATCTGTATTCCGAACAAAATTAGTTTGAATCGAATTTTTTCGGCCTTTTACGATACCGTTTGGGAGTTTGAATCCTGTATTGCACCGGATGCATATCTTACTCATGCAATCCATTCTGTAGAAATTTTGCAATCAGATGCTTCAGGTGATGTGCACAATTAAGAGAAGTCAAGTGGGCTGTTGCAAAATAGATGAGTAATCATCTATGGAGCAATAGCTCCATTTTTATGTCCAAAAGCAGAAAACGGACTCCGAAGAGCCCGCAATCCATGGTATAATTAAGTATGACCAAATACATAAAATACCATAAAAATTATACCGAATTCGGCGAGCCTTATCAACTGGTTTTGCCATTAAATTTGGAAGGTCTGGTTCCTGATGATGATTCTGTCCGACTGCTGAGCCACGAATTGGAGGATTTAGATTACAGTTTACTGTATCAGGCGTACTCTACCAAAGGCAGAAATCCGGCAGTGGACCCAAAGACCATGTTCAAGATCCTGACCTATGCTTATTCCCAAAATATTTATTCTTGCAGAAAGATTGAAACCGCTTGTAAACGTGATATTAACTTTATGTAGCTGCTTGCTGGTCAGAAAGCACCGGATCACAGCACGATTGCAAGGTTCCGTACTGGATTTTTGGCAGACACCTGCGAAGCCCTGTTTTATCAGATGGTACGTCGCTTGGAACGAATGGGAAGAAAATATGTTTCTGAAAATACAGGAGGCGGTCACCCTACTGAACCAAGAGTACCTACAGGCTGTCCGTATAAAGAACGATGTTCCCGTGCTAAAGGGAATAAACGTCTGTACATCTCCAAAAGTTTCTTAGAGAAGCGTCAGGAATCCTATGAAAATATCCTGAGTGAAAAGGGGATCTTATACCGGATGAATCGCTCGATATGATGCTGGGATCCTTTCAATTACTACTGGGGATGCCGAAATTTGCTATTCGTGCGACAGCCTCTTTTCTCTTTCAGGCTGCCTGTAACCGTATTTTTTCGAAGCGGTACGGTTTCTGGCATTATTTTCCATATTTTCGCGGCTGGTCGGAAATACCTGCGAGGTAATCGAGACTGCAGTCGTACGTCTTTGCCAGCAGCATCAGCGAGTCCAACGGGATCTCACGAATGCCTTTCTCATACCGGTTGTAGGTGTCCAGATGGCTGAAAATCTTCCGCGCCGGCGTTTCTTCTATTTTTCTGTACATGAATGAACTTCTTTTTCCTGTCCTGCTTCGTCTGCGGCTTTTTCCGCCTCCGGTACGTATCCCGGGTTGTCGTCGTATCCTTCCAGGAAATTGTGGCGGATACCGTGCTGTTTATAGCCGACTACCGTGTCAATATTGACATTTTCCACACTGCGGAAAATATTGCTCTCGACAAACGGATTCACCTTTTTCAGATTTTTGATCAGTTCTTTGATCTCTACGCGCTTGGAGCGGTTTTCTTCATTGTTACAGGTTGTACACGTATCTGTGAATTTGCAGGCACACTGGATAAAATGCAGACCATTGTAATCTCTCCACGCCTTGATATCGTCCTCACGCACCAAATACAGCGGGCGGATCAGCTCCATGCCCTCAAAGTGGATGCTGTGAAGCTTTGGCATCATCGTCTGTACCTACGCACCGTAAAGCATTCCCATCAGGATCGTCTCGATGACATCGTCATAGTGATGGCCGAGCGCAATTTTGTTGCAGCCAAGCTGCTGTGCAAAATGGTACAGATGGCCGCGGCGCATTCTCGCACAGAGATGGCACGGCGAATTTTCCACATGGTAAACGGAGTCAAAAATATCGGTCTCAAAAATAGTAATCGGAATATGAAGACTCTTTGCGTTGTCCTCGATGACTTTGCGGTTCTCCGGGCTGTATCCCGGGTCCATGACAACAAATTTCACTTCAAAATCAAATTTGTTGTGGAGCTTTAACTCCTGGAAGCATTTCGCCATCAGCATCGAATCTTTTCCGCCGGAAATGCAGACTGCGATTTTGTCCCCCGGTTTTACCAGCTCATATGTGTTGATCGCCTTTGTAAATTTGGACCAGATCGACTTTTTGAACTTCTTGCGTAGGCTCTGCTCCACGTCTGCCGCCTTGTCCTGCTCCTCCGGCGCACTCATCACATCCATCAGCCAGGCGATGTAACCGCCCTCCAGGCTCGCGGCATCCCAGCCCTTCTCCTGCAGTTCTTCTGCGGCTGTCACACTGAACCGGCCACGGCTGCAGCAGATGATCGTCTTTTTCGTCCGATCAATCGCATCGCTGGTCTCAATTTCTTCTGTCTTCATCGCAAGCGCCCCCGGAATGGCTCCGTGGGAAATCTCTACTGCGTCGCGGATATCCACGATCTGATAGCTCGACGGATCGAGTTCTTTTAATTCTTTTATTGAAATACTGGTACTCATGTAAATTTTCCTTTTCTTTCTTCTTTTGATTTACTTTTTGCGGATGTCTGCCATCGTATTCAACAACAGTTCCCGTTTCCAGAACACCAGGCCTGCACTTGCGAACAGAATCGCATACCGCAGGATCCTGTATGGGAACAGCAGATTGCAGATTACGCTTACTCCAATCAGAAATGCGGAACATGCCAGCAGAAATCCGGCATCCATCAGGTTTTCCTCAATGCCTTCTGCCACCAGAATCCGTTTGCTCACCACATAGTGTCCAACCGAATACAGAATATAGCATGCCAGCGTCGTGTAACCGGCTGCAACATAACCGAAAATACGGATAAAAATAAAGTTCAGCACTACGTTGGCTACCGCTGCCGCCCCGACCAGTAGGAAAGCGCCGGACTCAGCAGCGCTTCCAGAAACATCAGTAAAATCATCGATTTCGGCAGATTCAAAGCCTTCTCCCAGAAACCCGATGTAAAACAATACAATGCGAAAACCGCACCTGTAATCACAAGCGTCAGTCCCTGCATCGAAGAGGTATAGGCATCCCGCTGCTTCTCGTACTTTGCCATCGCATTGTCGTAAACACCATTGAACAGGTACAGCGATGTCAGAATCGTCAGGATCTGCAGCCAGGACAGATAAACCGTGTAGGTACCGTACTCCTCCGTGCTCATCAGACGTGTGAAAATCGGAACGGTAATGAACGAAATGCCCTTTTGAAGAAAGCTGCAGATCGTAAACCAGAGCGCCGCCCGTGCCTGAATCGTTATGTGATTTTATGATACCAGCTCTTACATAAAGGTTAGTTTTTATCTGTCTGCGGAGTTTTCTTACATTCCAGTTGCATTTCATACACTCTGTTTCGTAAAAAAATCGTTCAAATGCATCATTTAATACCATAATTTCTCGAATATGTGAAAAAGACAAGTTATTAACTAAAACATCTGGATCTGTTACAAATTCGTTCGACACTGTCGAACTTTTTCCAAAATCTGGTAATTTAAATTCGCTCGACACTGTCGAACCAATTTGAGGATATACTTTATAAAACTGTCTACAAGCCTTAAAAAGCGTATAATTCATTCCTTTTTGATCAATTTGCTTTTCCAGATTTTTCAAAAGATGAGAACCATATTCTGCTCTGTCGCTGCCATCTTGTTCGTATTCAACTATATAATAACCAATCGCCCAATTGCGCAATGTCATGAGCTGATTTACAGCACTTTTTGCTGCTGAACTTGCTTTATCATTTATTTGCTTAATACTATCTGCAAGCAGTTCAAATTCCATTGCATTACCTCCAATACATTGTCCTAAGACTGTTATAAATTCGCATAGACACAGTATACCACAGCTCCTGTGTCTATGCGATTTCTTTGGCCAACTTGACCAAAAGTTCTCTCATATGTTGACAGCAGGCACCCGTAGCCGTGCTTTTCAGCACGAAGAAAGGCCCTGACTCTCCAAAATCATTATCTGGAAAATCAGAGCCTTCCGGCTTGGAAATAGCCTAGCACGGCTACCCCTACAGTAAACATATGCAATTACTCAAAATACTAATAATTATGGTAAAATACTAAAAAGGCTCACCAGAACACACACAATATTCTCTAGTGAACCTTTTTATTCAATAAGCTCAAATCTAGTTTAGTGCACGCACCGCCCTAGTAAAAACCTC
>ULXZ01040813.1_pt1 | contig 13123 bp, 8 predicted proteins | sample 1961701 | NCBI WGS metagenome assembly ULXZ01 (sample SAMEA4835850, study PRJEB28245) | human gut metagenome | biome: gut microbiome; material: fecal sample | place: Denmark | collected 2008 | reverse complement strand
ACCCTCCGGCCAAGCCAACTATTGCGTGAAAATTCTTATATTTGTCAAATTTATTTGATTACAATGGCGAAGTTTGTAAACCGAGAGATTCCTGAAGGCCTCACCTTCGATGACGTTTTGCTGGTTCCGGCACATTCCGATGTACTTCCTCGTGACGTGGATGTCACAACAAATTTCACGACTGACATCAAGCTCCACACCCCGATCGTGTCGGCCGCGATGGACACAGTCACAGAAGCCGATCTTGCCATAGCGATGGCGAGGGCCGGTGGTATCGGTGTGATTCACAAGAATATGACCATCGAGCAGCAGTGCGAGCAGGTGCGTCACGTGAAGAGGGCTGAGAACGGAATGATCTACGATCCTGTGACGATCAGCCCGGACGCGAATGTCGGCAACGCCCTCGCGATGATGAAGAAGCATCACATCGGCGGCATTCCTGTCGTGGACGCCAACGGCTTCCTCATCGGAATCGTCACTAACCGTGACTTGAGGTTCCAGGAGGATATGCAGCTGCCGATTTCCGAGGTTATGACAAAGGAGAACCTCGTGACCGCGCCTAAGGGCATCACCCTGGCCGACGCCACGAAGATCCTCCAGCACAGCAAGGTCGAGAAGCTTCCTGTTGTTGATAATGACGGCAAGCTCGTCGGCCTGATCACCTACAAGGACCTTATGAAGATCAAGGACAACCCTATCGCCTCCAAGGACAGCAAGGGCCGCCTCCTCGTCGCCGCCGCCGCCGGAATCAAGTCCGACACGCTCGACAGGATCGGTCTTCTGATCGACGCCGGAGCCGACGCTGTTGTCCTCGACACCGCCCACGGACACTCCGAAGGTGTGCTCAGGATGATCAAGAAGGCCTGCGACGCCTATAAGGATTTCCAAATCATAGCCGGAAACGTCGCCACCGCCGCCGGTGCCAAGGCTCTCGCCGATGCCGGAGTCAAGGCCGTGAAGGTCGGAATCGGCCCGGGCTCGATCTGCACCACGAGAATCATCGCCGGAATCGGCGTGCCGCAGCTGACGGCCGTAATGGAGGCCGCATATGCCCTCAAGGGAACGGGCGTGCCTGTGATCGCTGACGGCGGTATAAGATATTCAGGAGACATCGTCAAGGCGCTTGCCGCCGGTGCCAGCACCATCATGGCAGGCTCCCTGCTCGCCGGAACGGAGGAATCCCCAGGCGAGACAATCATCATGAACGGCCGCCGCTTCAAGTCCTACCGCGGAATGGGATCCCTCGAAGCGATGGAGCAAGGCTCGAAGGACAGGTATTTCCAGGACATGGAGTCCGACATCAAGAAGCTCGTACCAGAAGGAATCGTGGCCCAGGTGCCTTACAAGGGGACCGTCTCAGAGGTTGTCTATCAGCTTGTCGGCGGACTCAGGGCCGGAATGGGCTACTGCGGAGCGCATACTGTCGAGGAACTCAGGAACGCCCAGTTCGTGCGCATCACCAACGCCGGCTTCCTTGAGAGCCACCCACACGATGTGACCATCACCAAGGAAGCCCCTAACTATTCCCGCTAATCAATGATGCTCAGGAGGTTCCGCATATTCATGATGGCCGTCGCCGTTGCCGCCCTTCCGTCCTGCAAGGCAATATCCTCGCTGATTCACGACGGGGAGGTTGTCGCCAGGCTGGGAGACCATAAACTCTATCGCTCGGAACTGGACGATGTGATCCCCAAGGGCACGTCTCCGGAGGACAGCGTGAACCTTGCGAACCTCTACATCAACTCGTGGGTGAAGGACAAGGCTTTCCTCGACATAGCCCAGCAGCGTCTCTCCAAGGAGGAAAAGGATGTCTCGAAGGAGCTTGAGGCCTACCGCCAGTCGCTTCTGCGGTACCGCTACGAGCAGCGCTACATCAACGAGCGCCTCGACACCACCGTCTCAAAAAAGCAGATTGATGAATATTATGGCTCCCACAAAGAGTCCTTCAAGCTGGAGCGGCCGATCCTCAAAGCCCGTTTTATGAATATTCCGAAAGATTCTCCGAATCTTCAGAAGATCAAGAAGCTGATGTCTTCGGACAAGGTTGAGGACGTGGTGGCCGCTGACAGCATCGCCTTCAATTCGACCCAGCGTTACCATGACTATTCCAATGGCTGGATAGACGCGGTGAAACTGGCCGCCGAGTTCGGTGTGGACTATGTTCAGATGCTCTCACAGCGTAGCGGCAACTTCATAGAGATGCCGGACGGGGATGCCAACATCTCTGTCGCGTTCATAGTGGATTACCGGAGGGCCGGGGAGATCGCTCCGGTGGAATACTGTGAGGACAGGATAAAGGACATCATCATCAGCGGAAGAAAGCACGAGCTCCTGGCCGGTTTGGAACGGGACTTGATAGAAGACGCCAAGGTTAAGGAGAATTTTGAAATATATTCGAAATGATAAAGAAAACAGCAATCACCATCTTCGCCCTCGCAGCGACCTGCGCGATGGCTTCTGCCCAGAAATACAAGTACGTTGACAAGACCGTCGCCGTTGTCGGCAACGAGGCGATCATGATCTCCGACATCGAAGGGGCGGTCAAGGACCGCAGCGCCCAGGGCTTTTCATCAGACAGGAATGTCCGCTGCGAGGTGCTGGAATCGATTCTCGAATCGAAGATATTCCTGATGCAGGCCAGGATCGACTCTCTCACGGTCAATCAGGACATGGTTGAGGGAAGCCTTTCCCAGCAGGCGGACAGGATGCTGACCTACCTCGGCGGCGAGGACAAGGTTGAGGAATATTTCGGCAAGCCGCTCTACCGCCTCCGTCAGGAATGGCGCAAGCAGTACGAGGACATGAGCCTCACACAGCAGGCCCAGCAGGAGATCATGAAGAAGATACCGGAGATGACACCTTATGATGTAAAGGAATATCTTGACACGGTTGACACCAAGAACCTTCCGATAGTTCCTATCAAGTACCAGCTCAGTCAGATCTGCCGTTATCCGGACCGCGAGGCCGCGAACATGGCCGTGCGCGAGAAGTTGCTGGACCTCCGCGAGAGGATCATCAACGGAGAGAAGTTCTCCACTCTTGCTCGAATATATTCGGAGGATCCGGGTAGCGCCCGTAAGGGTGGCGAGCTTGGAATGGCCTCGAAGTCAATCTTCTGGCCTGTGTTTTCAGACGCCGCTATGGCTTTGAAGCCGGGTGTTATCTCGCAGATTGTCGAAACTCCTGACGGATTCCACATCATCGAGGTCATCGAGAAGAAAGGCGACATGTTCAACGCCCGCCACATTCTGATGAAGCCTAAATACACTGATGACGACAGGGATAAGGCGTTCAAGACTCTGGACAGCCTCCGTACCGAGATCAACAATAACGCCGTGACGTTCCAGATGGCGGCGAACTTCTACTCACAGGATCCGGCCACCAGGACCAACGGCGGTCAGATGTCCGATCCGAACACCGGCTCGGCATATTTCGAGATTGACCAGCTCAAGCCGGAGGACTATCTGGCCATCAAGGACTTGAAGGAGGGCGAGATCTCCGAGCCTGTGGAGTCCACTGACAATGATGGCCGTCAGGATCAGGTCAAAGACTATGTCGTTGGAAAGACCATCTACAAGATCATCCGTGTTGACAAGATCATTCCGGCCCACACTGCGTCGTTTGAGGAGGATTTCAGCCAGCTTCAGGAGCAAGTCCGTCAAGACAAGCAGATGAAGGCCATCGATGACTTCCTCGCCGGCAAGATCAAGGAGACCCACATTGTCATCGACCCGATGTTCAAGGACTGCGAGTTCCGTCGTCCGGGTTGGGCTTCAAAGTTCTCTGAAGACTGATGCTTGCGAGACGTCTGGCATATTCATTAATCCTTCTGCTGGTTTCGTTCGGCCTTTTCGCCCAGAACACCGAGCAGAAGGACAGTCTTGTGCGCCTGCTGGGATGTGATGAGCTTCAGCAGGTCGAGGAATATGGCCAGAGCTACAGGAAGGCTTTGGGACATGCCAGATTCGAGCACAATTCAACTCTTCTGATCTGCGACACCGCCTTGTGGAATGTCAACCAGAATGTTATAAACGCTTTCGGCAACGTCCAGATCATTCAGAACAACACAGTGCTCAGCAGCGAGAGCCTCGACTATCTCATCGACCAGAACCTAGCTCAGTTCAGAGGCGCGCTGGTCCAGCTTAGGGACAAGGACGGGAACACCCTGCGTACCACTGACCTGGACTATAACACCAAGGACAGTGTGGCCGTGTTCAGGAACGGCGGTGCCTTGCGCGACAAGGACGGCCAGATCATCGAGAGCGATGACGGCCATTACTATTCCAAGCTCAAGACGTTCAGTTTCACGAACAACGTCAACATGTACACTGACTCGATATTCGTGAAGACTGATGATCTGGACTACAACACAGGCACGAACGTAGCCACTTTCGGAACCGGCACCAACGCATGGAGGGACAACAACATGCTTTCTTCTCAGGCAGGTTTTTACGAGCGGACTTTGGAAAAGTTCACGTTCTTCAGGAACGTGCATATTCTTACCGAGAACCAGGAGGCATGGGCTGACACCTTGGTATATTACCGGGTTCCGAACAATGTGGAGATGTTTGGCCATGTGGAACTGCTTGACACGACTCGCAATGTGGCCGCGGTGGCCGGTTATGTGCAGTATATAGATTCCTTGTCATTCATAAAGTTGACCCGTGAGCCGGCTGTGATAGCGATCAGCGAGCAAGGGGAAAAGAGAGATACAGCTTACATCGGTGCGGACACATTGATTCTGCGCTCCATACCGAAATGTGATGTGGATTCATCGGAGATTTCCAATTCGGCAAGCCGTCTGAAAGAGATAAACGTGGATCCTGTCACGGAGTACCGTCGCAAGGCCTACGAGGCAGCCAAGGCCGCGGCCGAGGAGGCCCGCAAGAAGCGGGAAGAGGAAGACCCTAACGCCGCCGGAGCCTCCGACAGAGGCGCCTCCGCTGTCAAGCCAGGTGGAAAACCGACCGGGAAACCGGCTGGCAAGGCAACTGGAACGGCTATAGGAAAGACGGCGGGAACAACGGCTGGAAAGACAGGTGATAATCCAGGAGGAAAGGCGATCTCGAAATCCGGAAAACTGTCAGCTGACGCGATGATCGGCGATCCTGTGACGAAAGGCCGTCAAGGCCTTCCCGCTCCATGGGATGATGTCATTGAATATGCTCCTCCACGGTTCCAATTGCCGGACACCCTGAAAACGTCGCCCGACACTGTACGTGTTCCAAGCGATAGTCTGGCGGCGAAGACCCTTTCCGCGGTCACTGAACCTGTTTCGCTCACTGAACCTGTTTCGGTCACTGAGCCTGCCGAAGTGACCAATCCGCAATCACCGGATTCCCTGACCGTCCCTACGGATTCCCTGACCGTGCCTACGGATTCCCTTACCGTTCCTACGGATTCCCTTACCGTTCCTACGGATTCCCTGACCGTGCCGGGTGATTCCCTGCATGTTCCCACTGACTCTTTGTCTTTGGCCCCCAAGGATTCCACGAAGATCAGTTTCATCTATGGCATACGTAACGTCAAGGTGTTCCGTAACGACATGCAGGTCGCATGCGACTCTCTTGCCTACACGGATCTTGACTCTTTGATAAGGTTGTATGAAAACCCGATTGTCTGGAATGAGATCAAGCGGCAGTACAGTGCCGACAGTATAACCGTCATTGTCAAGAACCGGTCCATTGACCGCGCCAGCTTGATGTCCAATGCCTTTATAATAGTGCAGGAGGACACCTTGTCCTATGACCAGATCCGTGGAACAGAGATGATGGCATACTTTGACAGTACCGGTGCGTTGAGGCGGTTCGACTCGATGGGTGGCGCGTCCGGAGTCTTCTACATCGAGGAGAACGGAAGTCTGGCCACCGTCAACAAGTTCGAGTCAAAGATGTTGACCGCGACATTGAAGGACGGTAATATTCAGGACTTGAACTACTTCGATGCCGTGAAGACAGATGCCTACCCGGTCGTCCAGATGAAAAAGGACGAGAAGATTCTGAAGGGATTCGACTGGCAGCCGGACAAACGTCCCAAGGGACCGGAGGACATCACGCCATATAAGCCGCGAGAGTCCCAGAGGAAAGTCTATGAGAATGTGCCGAGAGCCGAATTCGCGCAGACGGACATCTACTTCCCGGGCCACATGAACAGCGTCTATAAGATGCTGGCCAGACAGGATTCCTTGAAACGGGTCCGTAACGCTGAGCGCAGAAGGCTTGAGGCCGAGCGCAAGGCTGAGGCTGCCAGGATTGCCGACAGCCTTAGGATCGTTGCCGCCGCCGACAGCCTTGCTTTGGCGGACAGCCTTGCCCGTGCCGACAGTCTGGCTCTGAGAGACAGCCTTGCCAGCCGTGATTCTTTGGCGCGACAGGACAGCCTTGTGGTTTCAGATTCGTTGTCGGTCAGCAAGGCCGATTCATTGGCCAATGATCCTTCGGCCATAAAGAAGGCTGAGCAAGAACGCAAAAAGGCTGAGAGAGAGAAGGCGCGAAAAGATCGTCAGGCGGCCAAGGAGGCCAGATGGGCTGAACTTGACGCCCGTGATGCCGCCAAGGCTAAGGCCAAGGAGGAGAAAGCGTTGAAGAAGAAGCGTCAGAAGACCCTCAAGACATTGAAGGCGATGGAGAAACGTCGTGCTAAGGAAGAGAGGATGCTTGAACGCTACAAGGCTCGTTACGAAAAACAGAAAGCCAGAAAAGCCGCACGGAAAGCCGGTAAAAAATAAGGACTGACCTGAAGGCCAGTCCTTGATCCTTTATAATAGAATCCTTTTTTAGAGAAGTTTCTTCTTGAGGGCGTCGATCATGTCCACGGTCATGGTCTCCAGATCATAGGACGGTGTCCATCCCCACTCCTCGCGGGCGCAGGAATCATCCATCTTGTCCGGCCAAGAGTCAGCGATCGCCTGACGTACCGGATCCACCTCATAGCGCATCTTGAATCCAGGAATATGTTCCTGAATCTTGTGGTAGATAATCTCCGGATCAAAACTCATGGAGGCGATGTTGAACGAGTTGCGGTGTTTCAGCTTGGAAGGATCCGCGTTCATGATGTCCACGGCGGCCTTCAGCGCGTCAGGCATGTACATCATGTCCATGAATGTCCCGGCCGCGATAGGGCAGACAAACTCTTCGCCTTTTACTGCCGCATAGTAGATCTCAACGGCATAGTCTGTCGTGCCGCCTCCAGGAAGTGTCACATTGGAGATAAGTCCAGGGAACCTTACCGAACGGGTGTCCACACCGTATTTGGTGTGATAATAGTCACTCAGCAACTCGGTGGCCACCTTGGTCACGCCGTACATCGAACGAGGCCTCTGGAGCGTGTCCTGAGGAGTGTTCTGATGCGGAGTCTCAGGGCCGAACGAACCGATCGAGGATGGTGTGAACACAGCGACATTGTTCTCCCTCGCGATCTCAAGAATATTCATGAGTCCGTCTATCTGGATGTGCCATGCCAGCTGCGGCTTCCTTTCAGCGACAGCCGAGAGCAGGGCGGCGAGATTGTAGATTGTGTCGATGTTGTACTTCTTCACGATGCCCAGAAGTTGCTCACCGTTGCAGACATCAGCCTCCTCGGCGGGACCGCTCTCAAGCAGAACACCCTTTGGCTCAGCGCCTTTGATGTAGCCGGCGACAACGTTGCCATCCGGGTACATATTCCTGATTTTCATTGTCAGTTCCGAACCGATCTGTCCGGTCGAACCTATCACTAGTACATTTTTCATTGCGGATCGCTTGTTTATTGCTAAATTAGCAAGTGCAAATTTACATTATTTTCTGACAAGAGCCCTTATTTATAATAAAATATTATCGATTTTGTCAAAAATTAATATATTTGTCAGTGCGAAATCGAAACGTTTTAAAATTTTATCAATATGTACGGAAAATTCCAGGAACATCTACAGGCAGAGCTTGCCTCCATCAAGGAAGCCGGACTCTACAAGAACGAGAGAAACATCGCCTCCGCACAATCCGCCGAGATCACTCTCCAGGACGGCAGCAAGGCTCTTAACTTCTGCGCCAACAACTATTTAGGTTTGGCTGATTCCCCGAGGCTCATCGAGGCAGCCAAGAAGGCTATGGACGAGAGGGGATTCGGAATGTCCTCTGTCCGTTTCATCTGCGGAACCCAGGATCTTCACAAGGAGCTTGAGGCTGCCATCTCCGACTTCTTCCACACAGAGGACACCATCCTCTACGCATCATGCTTCGATGCCAACGGTGGGGTGTTCGAGCCTCTGCTCACGGCTGACGACGCCATCATCTCAGATTCCCTGAACCACGCCTCCATCATCGACGGAGTGCGTCTTTGCAAGGCTGTTCGTTACCGTTACGCCAACGCTGATATGGCCGACCTTGAGCGTTGTCTCCAGGAGGCTCAGGCCCAGAGGTTCCGCATCATCTGCACCGATGGAGTCTTCTCAATGGATGGCAACGTCGCTCCGATGGACAAGATTTGCGAGCTGGCCGAGAAGTATGACGCCCTCGTGATGGTTGATGAGAGCCATTCCGCCGGCGTTGTCGGCAAGACCGGCCACGGAGTCGCAGAGCAATATGACTGCTATGGCCGCATTGACATATTCACAGGCACCCTCGGCAAGGCGTTCGGTGGCACCGTCGGCGGATTCACCACAGGCCGCAAGGAGATCATCGATATGCTCCGCCAGCGCTCCCGTCCGTATCTCTTCTCCAACTCTCTGCCGCCTATGATCGTGGCCGCCGGCATCGAGATGTTCAAGATGCTCAAGGAAAGCAACGAGCTTCACGACCGCCAGCAGGAGAACGTGAACTACTTCCGTGACAAGATGTTGGCCGCCGGCTTCGACATCAAGCCGACCCAGAGCGCCATCTGCGCCGTGATGCTCTACGATGCTCCTCTGTCCCAGAAGTTCGCCGCCAAGATGGCCGAGGAAGGAATATTCGTGACTGGCTTCTACTATCCGGTTGTCCCTAAGGGCCAGGCCCGCATCCGCGTCCAGCTCTCAGCCGCCCACAAGCGCGAGCACCTCGACAAAGCCATCGCCGCCTTCATCAAAGTCGGCAAGGAACTCGGTGTCATCAAATAACCTTTCTTTGAATATCCCGACGGTCTCCCTGAGCCTCCCTCGTCGCTTCGACAGGCTCAGCGACCGACTGGAACCAAAGCCCCGGACGCTGAGCCAGTCGAAGCGCCCGGGGCTTTTGGCTTACCTTTAGTACTATAAGGACTAATGGCGCCACGACTGCAACCGCGGTCGAAGCGCCCGGGGCTTTGGGCTTACCTTTAGCTGAAGATCAAGGCAGTCCCTGAGCCAACGGTGCGCTGAGCTTGCCGAAGTCTCAAAGGTGGAGACTGTCTTAAAAGTAAAAGTACCCCCAGTGAGGATTGAAAATTCGTTGTCGCCCCTGTATAGTGGTACAGACTTTTCTACTCTCGCCGAGACTTTTCAGACAGTCTGGGGGGGGAGGGAGTGCGCCTGCGTGGCGTTTAATTGCTTAGTAACCAATAAAATAAACATTCTCGTGGTTCGGTTTTGTCCACCACGAGAATGCTTTTATTGTTGATAACCAGTTGGTTATCTGCCACGGAAATTTACTCCGCGTAGAGCGAGATGATGTTTAGGATGACCTGAGAGGCCTTCTCGATGCTCTGGAGAGGAACGAACTCCATCTTGCCGTGGAAGTTCAGGCCGCCGGCGAAGATGTTCGGGCAAGGCAAGCCCTTGAAACTGAGGTTAGCCCCGTCGGTACCGCCACGGATCGGCTGGATCTTAGGCTTGATTCCGGCCATCTCCATAGCCTTCACGGCTTTCTCCACCACGTGATAATGCGGTTCCACCTGCTCGCGCATATTGTAGTACTGATCTTTGATCACAGTCGTCGCCGTGCCCTCACCGTACTTTACATTGATGAAGTCCACGCACTTCTGCATGATCGCCTTCTTGCTCTCGAACTCCTTGCGGTCGTGGTCACGGATGATGTAGGTGATGTCAGCCTCCTCGACCGTTCCGTTGAACCCGACGATATGGAAGAACCCTTCGTACCCTTCGGTATATTCAGGTCTCTGCTGGACCGGCAGCAGTCCGTTCAGTTCAGTCGCGATCAGAATGGCGTTCTTCATCTTGCCCTTGGCGTAGCCAGGATGCACATTCCTTCCTTGAATATGCATCTTCGCCGAAGCCGCGTTGAAATTCTCGAACTCCAGCTCTCCGATCTCGCCGCCATCCATCGTGTAGGCATATTCAGCCCCGAACTTCTTGACATCGAACTTAACGACTCCGCGTCCGATCTCCTCGTCTGGCGTGAACCCGATCTTGATCTCACCGTGCTTGAACTCAGGATGCTCCACGATGTACTGCACCGCGTCCATAATCTCCGCCACACCGGCCTTGTCGTCCGCGCCAAGCAGCGTGGTGCCGTCCGTGGTGATCAGCGTCTGACCCACGTAGTGAAGCATCTCCGGGAACTCCGAAGGCTTCAGCGCCAGGCCCGGCACACCTTTTAAAGGAATATCCCCGCCGTCATATTCATTGATTATCTGAGGTTTGATGTCCGCGCCTGATGCGTCCGGAGCGGTGTCCACGTGGGCGATGAAGCCGATCGCCGGCACTTTCGCCTCGATGTTCGAAGGGATCGACCCCATCACGTAACCATATTCATCCAGAGTGGCTTCCACTCCGAGAGCCTGAAGCTCGTCGCGCAGCATCCGCAGCAGATTGAGCTCTTTTTCCGCCGAAGGCTGGCTCTCTGATTCCTCGTTCGACTGAGTGTCAACGCTGACGTACCTCAGGAACCTGTCCAAAACTTTTTCCATGTTGTTGTTATTTTCTGGTCGCCGAGCCTGTCGAAGCGACTTCCATAACGGCACTTCGGCAGGCTCAGTGGCCGTTTGTTTATTCCTTAGCCCTCAAAGAAGCGATCACCGTGTAGGCGATGATTCCGATGAACGGAATGATCGCTATGGCCTCGCCATACTGCGCGTTCCAATCCGCCATGAACCAATCCACGTTGAAGAACTTCAGCAGCGCGCTCACGACACCCATCAACGCGCCGCCGGCGATGAATCCCGAAGCGATCAGCGTACCCTTGTTCAGACGCGCCTCGTTCAGAGCCTTGTCCTTCGAGCGTGTGCTCACGTACCAGGAAATCGCGCCGCCGACCAGCAACGGCAGGTTAAGATCGATAGGAATGAACATTCCAAGCGCAAACGCCAATGCCGGTATCTTGAAGAAAGTCAGCACGATGGCCAGCACCGCACCGATTCCGTAAAGCAGCCACGGAGCGCCTCCGCCGTTCATCATCGGCTGGATCACCGCCGCCATGGCGTTGGCCTGAGGAGCCACGAGAGCCTGGTCGCCGACGAATCCGTAGGTCTTGTTCAGCACGAGCATCACACCGCAGACTGTCGCCGCCGCGACAGCCACACCCACGAACTTCCAGCCTTCCTGCTTCTTTGGCGTGCTTCCGATCCAGTAACCGATTTTGAGGTCGGTGATGAATGAACCTGCAACCGAAAGCGCCGTGCAGACAACTCCACCGATGATCAAGGCCGCGGCCATACCGGCGTTGCCCTTAAGTCCCACAGCCACAAGGATAAGCGCGGCGATGATAAGCGTCATAAGTGTCATTCCGCTCACTGGGTTTGTTCCCACGATGGCGATGGCGTTGGCCGCCACGGTAGTGAACAGGAACGAGATGATCGCCACGATCAGCAGCCCGACAACTGCCTGCCAGATGTTGTTCACAACTCCTCCGAACGCGAAGAAAGCGAACACAGCCAACAGCGTCAGCACAATGCCGAACACAATGGTTTTCATAGGAATATCCTCCTGTGTCCTCTCGGTGTTCTCAACCTTTCCTCCCTTCTTGCCGAACTCGCCGACAGCCAGTCCCACAGCCGACTTGATCACACCGAACGACTTGATGATGCCGATGATTCCGGCGGTCGCGATGCCACCGATGCCGATGTGCCTTGCATAATCCTTGAATATCTGGTCAGGGCTCATCTCTCCGATTGTCATTGTCACTCCGGTGTTCATCAGATCAATCACCTGTCCGCCCCAGATGAGGTTCATCAGCGGGATGATCACCAGCCACACCAGGAAACTGCCGCAGCAGATGATGAAGGCATATTTCAGGCCCACGATGTAGCCGAGGCCCAGCACAGCCGCTCCGGTGTTCAGTTTCAGAACGACCTTCGCCTTGTCAGCGATTGTCTGTCCGAATCCCATCACGGTGGTGCTGACCGTATCCGCCCACGCACCGAAAGTGCTGACAATGAAGTCATAAAGACCTCCGATGAGACCGCTCACCAGAAGCGTTCCAGCTCCCTTGCCGCCGCCTTCGCCGCTAACGAGGATCTGTGTCGTGGCCGTGGCCTCAGGGAAAGGATATTTCCCGTGCATCTCTTTCACGAAATATTTCCGGAAAGGGATGAGGAACAATATTCCTAAAACACCGCCGAGCAGCGACGAGAGGAACATCTGCATAAAGTTGACATCAACTCCAAGAATGTAGATGGCAGGAAGTGTGAATATAGCGCCCGCCACCACAGCTCCGGAGCAGCCTCCAATCGACTGGATGATGACGTTCTGTCCCAGACCTTCCTTCTTGCCGAGTGCGCTTGTCAGACCCACCGCGATGATCGCGATCGGGATCGCCGCCTCGAACACCTGTCCCACGCGCAGCCCCAGATAGGCCGCCGCCGCGGAGAAGATGACCACCATCAGCAATCCAAGGGTCACTGAATATGGCGTAACTTCCGCCCATTTCCTCTCCGCCCCCAAGAGCGGCTTGTACTCCTCGCCCGGTGCCAGCTCCCTTTGAGCGTTCTCCGGTAAAGCATTTCTTTTTTCTTCCATTGATCGTTATTTTGTTTTCATTTCTTTCTTGTCATTCCGTCCGGCCCCCTCGATAGGCTCAGGGTCCGGTGTCGGTCGCTGAGCCTGTCGAAGCGCACCGACAAAAAACAAATATACTATATTAAGGTGAAAATCCCCACTCATCGAAAATTTTTATAAAAAAATGTCAAAAAAAATTTGGAGGTAAAGAAAAAGTACGTATCTTTGCAGCCCGTTTCGGAAGAAGCGGTACAAAAATAAGTTCATTGACAATACTGAGAGATTACAACGAGGTAAGTG
>ULXZ01075288.1_pt1 | contig 13374 bp, 9 predicted proteins | sample 1961701 | NCBI WGS metagenome assembly ULXZ01 (sample SAMEA4835850, study PRJEB28245) | human gut metagenome | biome: gut microbiome; material: fecal sample | place: Denmark | collected 2008 | reverse complement strand
GCGCAAGCAGATGGCGCAGGTGAATCTGGAAATAGTATTATACTATTTTCGGATGAAAATGCGCCAAGGTGCACAGGTGAATCCGAGAATCGTATTACCAAAATCAAATAGGGATTCCCCTGCCTGTGGGCAAAGGAATCCCGTCTGTGCTTATTTGGCTTGGAAAACGGTATTGAGCTTTGCAACCAGCTCTTCAACGTCGTTGCCATGCACCATCGCGGCTTCTTCGAGCGTTTCCGCCGTCGAATGCGGGCAGAACAGGCAGTGCATCCCCATATCGGTGAAAATCTTCACCACCGCGTCCATCGCCGCGTCCGAGCAGGAGCGCAGCACTTCGCCTACGGTCATATCCTTGTTAATCATGCGTGGAACTTCCTTTCCCGGCGCACGATTGGGCGCGCCGCTCTTCTATGATACCCCGGAAAGGCGCGTCTGTCAACCCTTTCGACAGGAAAATCACTCCATATCCACCGGCAGGTCAGAATCGTTAAACGGGTTTTCGCCGTCGTATGCTTCCAGCTGCACCTTCTTGTTCCGGGCGACTGGCGCGCTGGTGACGGACTGCATGTGAACAGTCATGTTCTCCTGCTCATCAAATTCAAGCAGAATCATGTCGCCGGGTGTCGTCATGGCGATAATCTCCGTCTGCGGCGAACGGCTTCTCCGCGCGTATTCGCGGATGACCTCTGCCCGCTCCCAGAAATGCATAGGAATCATCAGCCGTGGCTTGACGACCATCGCGAAATAGTTCGGCCCCGCGTCGAACATCATGCCCAGCCGCGGATCTACCGGGAAGAACGCCACATCGACCTTTTCCCCGCGCATCGTCTCCATCACCTGCTGAAAATCGCGTTCCGCCTCTTCAATCTCGCGCGGCGTTGATTCCTCCCGCCAGTGCCAGTTGTTGAGGTCGCCTGCGTGGAAGATGCGGATGCCGTCCATCTCCACAAGGTACGACAGCCCTTCATCCGTGGAGTCGAACGCCTTCACCTTCACATGCCGCGACAGCGTGATTTCGCCCCCCACGCCCATTCGCCGCCCATGCAGCGATGCATCCATCGTTTCCGGCAAAATGTACGTCACCGGCGCATACTGCTCCCATGTATATACAACCGGGTCGAAGTGGTCCTCATGCCCGTGGCTGATGAACACGAACACCTCGCTAAAGTGGCTGAGCGTTTCTGGCGTAATCCGCTGCGCTGCGGGCAGCTTTTTCCCCTGCCGCCCCATCCAGTAGTCAAACACCAGCAGCGTTTCGCCGCTCGCCACCGAGAACCCGCTGTGGTAGTAGTATTTCACCGTCATCTGTTCTGTCAAGAATGAGCACCCCCGTCAACGCCCTTCGGCTTTTCACCGCGGACAAAATGAATTTTACTTGCCGCCGCTGGAGCGCTCCCACGCGCCTGCGGATTGATTTCGCTCATCCTCTTTATTATGCCACGATAAACCCTTTTTGTCAAATTTTTTGGCGTTTTGAGTGCTGAAAACCCATTATTTCTTTGATTTCGGCAAAAATTCAGCGTAATTTCCCCACTTTGCAACCACTTTTCGCACGAAAAAGCCTCCTGCTTTCCCTAACCTCATATCTTCCAATATATCGCCTTGCGCCCCTCAAAACTGACCTGATACTTTCCCCCAAGCGCCCGCACCATCTCCTTCGCCCGTTCCACATCCGCATAATCCCGTGCCGTATCATGGCTATCGCTGCCAAACGTGAAATTCTCCCCGCCCAGCTCAATATACCTGCGAATCAGCGACGAATGCGCGAACGTATCCCCCGTCGTCGCGTACCCTGATGTATTCACCTCAATACACTTTCCCAGCGCAATCACATGCCGGAAAATCGCATCAAACGCATCCGGCGCATCCTCGTACACCAGCGCGCGCTCCTTCCCCGTATAGATGGAGAACTTCGCCACATACCCGATATGCGCTACGCTGTCAAAATCCTCCCAGTCCAGTATCGATTCCGCCTTCGCCTCAGCGTATTCCCGATACGCCTGCGCACGCGTTTTGCCTGTGAAATACTTTTCCGAATCGTAGCAGTCCACGCCGTTCACCAAGTGCAGCGACAGCAGGCGGAAATCCAGCGGCAGCGTGTCCAGCAGCGCCTTCGTCTCCGCCCGACACAGCGGATTGTCCCCAATCTCGATGCCGCTGCGGATGACCAGCGCCGGATACGCCGCCCGACAGCGCGCAATCTCCGCGAACCAATCCGCCCACACCGGCGGCACGTCCATCTCTTCTTCAGGATGACCGGGTTCGATATGCTCCGTCAGGGCAATTTCCTGCACGCCGCGCGCCAGCATTGTTTCGCAAAGCTCAGGCATTGTCTGCCGCCCGTCCATCGAGTGATTCGTGTGCAAATGATAGTCCATTCGACGATGTTCCACGTGAAACATTCCTTTCTCGCCTTATTTCGCGTCTATCTCCGGCACGGCAATCGCCTTCCCCACGCGCAGCGCATACAGGTATCGCTCCTTGACCGGCTTCCCCGTGATTTCTGTCAGTGCCCGCGCATACCATGCCAGCTGCTCCGCATACCGGTTCACCAGCGTCTGCTCGTCGTCCACACGGTCAGTCTTGTAGTCCACCAGCACCCACGCGCCGTTTTCCTCGAACGCGCAGTCAATCACGCCTTGCAGCAGCAGCGCCTGCTGACCCGTCAAGCGCAGGTTGAACGCCCACTCGCGCCGGACATTCCCGCTTTGCAGCATCCGCCGCCCGATTTCGCTCGTGAAGTATCCGCTGATAGCGCCCACGCTGATGATGTGCAGCTCCTCCTCCGTGAACAGCCCGCGCTTCTGCATCGCTTCCAGTGCCTCACGGATGACCGTCGGGATATCGTCCGCCGCCCGCAGCGCATCCAGCGGCATCAGCGACAGCGCCCGATGCGTCAGCGTGCCGCGCTCCGCCGCCGTCATCCGCTTCTCCTCCATGAATGCCGGACGGCGCGGCAGTTCCGACAGCAGCAGCGGCGTGCCGTTCTCATCCACCGCGTGCTTCGTCTCAGCGTCCTCCTCCACATCCGAAAGAGCCAGTGCGTCTGCCTGCTTTTTCACCAGTGCGGATACCGACGTTTTCAGCGGCAGAATGTCCGCCTGCACCGTTTTTTCCGGGAAAACGCCCTCTGGCGGTGCCGTTTGCAAAAGCGAAAGCACCTTTGATGCATCCGCCTCCGTCTCCCCTACTTTATCCACAGTTTTCTGAGGCAGTTCGTCCCAATCTCGGCAATCCCATGGGGTTGAGGCCTGTGGATAATTTGTGGATTTCGTGTGTGCATCGGTGGATATCGCCTGCATCACCCATGTAATCATGCTCCCAGCCTCTCGCACGCGACTGTCACTCGGCGGCAAATCCAAATCCCACTTCGTGCGCTCAAGATCCGCCACAGTTGCCACCAGTTCCAGATGCAGCTTCGCCCGCGTCATCGCCACATACAGCAGGCGTGCCCGTTCCGCCAGTTCGTCCAGCCGCCGCTGTTCGTCGAAAGCCTCCTGCATTAGCGTTCTTCGGCAGATGTTCAGTTTCCGGTTAATGTACGGCATCGCCACGCCCAGTTTCGGGTGCAGCATCAGCTCACTGGTCTGCATCAACAGAAGCCTGCGCTCCATGTTCATCAGGAACACCACGGGGAACTCCAGCCCCTTTGATTTGTGCATCGTCATCACGCGCACCAAATCTTCGTTTTCGGTCAGCATTTTGGCGGATATGCTGTCCCCGCCCCGCTCCTGCTCGTCCATCCGCGTGATGAACGCCGCCAGCGTGACGCCGCCTTCCGCCTCGAATGCCTGCGCCCGTTCGTACAGCATCCGCAGATTCCCCTGGCGAACTTCCCCTTTTGGGAGCGCCCCGACCGCCGCGTAGTACCCCGAATCGGTCATCAGGTGCCAAATGAAGTCCGATAACCGCATGACTTCCGCCTGAAACCGCCATGTTTCAAGTTTTTCGCTGATTTTTCGGCACTTTTGGGCGAATTCATCCTCCCCGCCGCACGCTTTGGCGAACGCCTGATAGAACGGCACGTTCTGCCCCGTCTGCATCAGGCGAATTTGCGCCAATTCCTCGTCCGTCAGCGAGAACGGCACCATTTTCAGCACCGTCAGCAGCGGAAAATCCTGCTGCGCATTGTCCAGCAGGCTCAGCAGCGCTTTCATATCCATGATTTCCGGCAGGTTGAAATAGCTTTCCGCGCCGTCGTAAAAGGTCGGAATCCCCTCTTCCGTCAGCGCATCGACAACTGTCTGCGCCAAATTCGTTGTCTGCGCAAGCAGAATCACCATGTCGCGGTACGAAATCGTCTTTCCATCCGGCATCGTCGTTCCCAAAAGCTCCTTGATGCGCCGCGCCACCACGCGCGTCTCTGTCTGCAGCACTTCCTCGTGGCCAGCCGCCTCGCTCGCACTCCCCTCCAGCGCATCCCTGATGTCCGGCCCACGCAGCAGGTGCACCATCACGGGCGGATCGTCCTCCCGCGCACCCAGCCCGCAAATCAGCTCATCCTCCGGCGCATAGGTCAGCTCCGTCACCGCGGGGCGCATCGTCTGCCGGAACACGCGGTTCGTCGCATCCAGCACCGAGAAGCTGCTTCGGAAGTTCTGCTGGAGCACGATTTTCCGCTCCCTCGCTGTTTCTTCCTCCGAAAACGTCTGCATCCGCCCCAAAAAGAGTGTCGGATCTGCCTTTCGGAAGCGATAAATCGACTGCTTCACGTCCCCGACCATGAACAGGCAGTTCTGTTCCCCGTGGATGGCCTGCAGAATCGCGTCCTGCACCTGACTCACGTCTTGGCACTCATCCACGAAAATGTGGTCAAACTCCCCCTGCATTTGCGCCCGCACTTCCGGCTGCTCCAAAATGTCGAGCGTGTACTGCTCCATGTCCCCAAAGTCCATGCAGTTCCGGGCGTTTTTCTCCTCGCGGAAATGCTGATGCGTCCGTTTGACCAGTGCCGCCAGCCCGCGCAGCTGCGCCTGAATCGCCGGAATTTCCCGTTCCAGCTGCGCAAAATCGGGATTCAGCAGCTCGTTCGCCCTTTCTGCGCGCTTTTTGATTGCCGTCCGCCCATCGCTGAAGCGCTTCCCCCATTCCTTTTCTTCCGCCGACAGGCCGCGTTTCGGGGACAATCGTGGCAAGGAAAAGTTCGCAACGGCCGTCCGAAGCGCCTCCCCCTCCAAACCTTGCAGTGCCGAAATCAACTGCGCGTCTGCATTCAGTGCTTCCATGCGATCCATCACTGCATTCGGCAGGTCAAATAGGCTACGAATCGCTATTAGCGCATCATCCATCGCTCCCACCTGCAATTTCGCCGCATTTTCGAGCGTTTCCACCCACGGCTGCTGCATAAGCGGCTGCGAAAGCTGTTCCACATGCTCATCCAGCCACGCAAACGGCTTCGGCAGTGCCATCAAAAAGTCGTACAGCTGCGCCGTCAGCGACAAAAGTTTGTCCTGCTTCCACGCATCCGCCAGCAGAAGGAAGTTTTCATCCGTTCGCTCGTCTAACAGCTCGTCCATTGCCGTCGTGAACGCGGCTTCAAAGAGCAGTTTCTGCTGCTGTTCATCGCACACGCGGACAAGCGGGTCTACGCCCACCTGCTCGAAATGGCTGCGAATGACGCGCTGACAGAATGCGTGAATCGTCGAAATCTGCGTCGTTTCCAATTCATCAAGTGCCTTTACCATCGCCGGTTCGCGGCTGATAGCCTCTCGGCTGATTCGCTTCGCCAAGCGCTGGCGCATTTCCGCTGCCGCTGCCTTCGTGAACGTGACGATGAGCATCCGATTCATCGACGCGCCTTCGCGGACAAGCGAGACGATCCGCTCCACCAGCACGGCGGTTTTGCCCGACCCTGCGGCGGCACTGACGAGAATGGTGTGGTTGCGCGCACGAATCGCCTGCTCCTGCTGCTTCGTCCAATTCGGCATCATGATTCCTCCTGCGTTTTTGCTGTCTCCATTTTACCACAAAGGCGGATGTGATTCAATGTTTCACGTGAAACATTCCTTTTTGCGCTGCTTTCATTGACGTTCTTTGTATGGTGATGATAATATAATTATTTTATTCTTGAAACGCTTGATTTTCCTGCATTCTATCGGAATTTTGCTCACATTCTCATTCTAATTTGCCTTGATGATTCGTCCTTTGTCCGTCGCATCATTCGCTCTGTCTCAGCGCATTATACAAAAACAGCCGGCAGGCACTTTTTGCCCGCCAGCCGAATGTTTCACGTGGAACAATTTCATTTTCCGGATGGTTCATCGAGTTCCGGGTCATGCAGCAAGTCCGGCTTCATTACTTCATCGCCCGCCGACTCTTCCTGAACATGCCCTTCCCCGTCGCTGTCCATCCACACGCGGTAACTCCGTTTTTCTCGGCAGCCGTCGAGGTCGCTTTCGTCCGTACAGGTGATGAATGTCTGCACCCCCTCGATTTCGCGCAGCAGCCGCGTACGCCGCGTCATGTCGAGTTCGCTCATCACGTCGTCGAGCAGCAAAATCGGTGTCTCCCCAGTTTCTGCGCGGAACGTCTCCAGCTGTGCCAGCTTAATCGCTAACGCTGCCGTGCGGATTTGCCCCTGCGACGCGAACACCTTCATGCTTCGCCCCATCAGCGACAGCCCGATGTCCTCGCGGTGAATACCGCAGCCTGCGCCGCCAACGCGAATGTCCTCCTGCCTGCTTTTTTTCAGCTCCGCCCGAATCGCCGGCACGGGATTGCTCGTTTCCGCCACGCACGGCTGATAGGTCATTCTGAACATTTCGTTCGGCCGTCCGCTGATTCGCTCATACTTCTCCGCCGCGATTTTCGCCAATTGCTTCACCAATTTGTCCCGCAAAGGCATGATGATGCCGCATGGTGTCGCCATTGCTTCTTCAAACGTATCCAGCAGCACCGGGTCAGGCGTTATTCCGCGCTTTGCCTCGCGAAGCAGCGCTGTACGCTGCTCCAGCGCCTTTTGATACTGCTGAAGCGCGCTGAAATACGCTGTTGACAGCTGAGAAAGCATCATATCGAGCATTCTGCGGCGGATTGCAGGCCCTTCTTTGACCAGCATCAAGTCTTCCGGCGAGAAAATCACGCATTGAACATGCCCCATCAGCGCTGAAATGCGTTCTGCGCGCTTGCAGTCAATAAAAACCGTTTTTTTTCGCGCTTCTGATGGCGTTAATTTTACCGCAATTTCTGTTTTGCCGCTTTTTTTGCGCAGCGTCACGCCAGATGCCGCCATCATTGCGCCTTTCCGCACCACTTCGCGGTCTAATCCTGTGCGGTGTGAGCGTCCAAGGGCGCAATAATGAACTGCTTCCAGCAGGTTTGTTTTGCCGGAGCCGTTTTGTCCAAGGAGAATATTTACACCCGGATGAGGGGTCAATATTAGCGAATGGTAGTTGCGGAAGTCCCGCAGCCGAATGGTTTCTATCTGCATTTTCGTTATGAATCCATATCAGATTGGTCGCGAAATGGGCGCACAGCTTTTCCCCGTGCGCCCGGTTTTCTTCCAGCTTTATCCTCTTGTTAGGTGAACACGCGCACCGGCAGAATCAGGTAAAGGTAATCCTCCCCTTCCTGCGGCGCAATCACACACGGGCTGACATTGCTGTTGAAGCGCATGCACAATTTTTCGTCCGTGATGTTGCGAATCACGTCGGTGATGTACTTCGCATTGAAGGCGATTTCAATCGGGTCGCCCGTCAGTTCCGTCTCCAGCTCTTCCAGCACGTCGCCCAGTTCCGCGTTCGACGAGATGGCAAGCGTATCACCCGAAAAAGACATGCGAATCAGGTTATTCTTGCCTTCCCGCGCCATCAAGCTCGCACGGTCAATGGCGTTCTGCACGCCCACGCGATCCGCCAGCGCCGTCGTGCGGAAGGAAGCAGGTAAAATTTTCCGATAGTCGATGTACTCGCCCGTCAGCAGCACCGTCGAAAGTGTCGTCGTCCCGAACGATGCCGTCATGCGCGACTGGTCAAACACCAGCGTGCAGTATTCATCCGTGTCGCCAAGCACCTTGCTCATTTCGTTCAGCACGCGACCCGGAATGACTACACGCACATTTTCTTTTCCGCCGGGCAGCTCAAAGGGCATAACCGCCTTCTGAATCGCCAGCCGGAAGCCGTCCAGCGCCACCAGGCGCGCTTCGGTTGGCTCAACCTCCAGCAGACATCCTGTTAAAATCTGGCGGTTATCTTCCGTTGCAATCGCGAACACAACACGGGAAATCATTTCCTTCAGTTTATCCTGCGGAATGCGGACGGTCGTGCCCTCCGACACACGCGCCATCTCCGGATAATCAGTCGGATTCATGCCCGCCAGATTCGACTTCGAGGACAAGCAGCGAATCGATGCCGCATGATTTTCGCCTACGCGGATGGTCACTTCCCCGCCGGGCAGCTTGCGGCTCAGTTCCGTAAACAGGCGGCCCGGCAGAACAGCTGTGCCTTCCTCTTTCACGTCCGCCAGAATCGACATTTCAATAGAAAGGTTGCCGTCAGAGCAGGTCAGTTTCACATGCTCGCCCACGGCGGAAAGGTGTACGCCCTCTAAAATCTGTTTTGTCGGACGAGCTGACAGGGCGCGGGTAACGGTATTCAAGCCGTCCAGCAGCAGCTGAACATTGGTAGTAAATTGCATGGCGCGAAGCCCTCCCATGAGAGAATGCAGGGAATTATATTTCCGCAGTCGTAGTAGGGGATGTGGATGCTGTGGATAACCCCTTTCCTGCTTGATTTTGCAAGGGTTTGTCCACAAGGATAACGCTGTGGATATCCATCCTGCTTCTCCACAGCGCTGTGGACACGGCGGTTGCGTTCCAGTCAGGGAATCCCCTCTGACTCTGTATATTCGAGTTCCTGAAGGGGGATTCCTGCCTGTTTTCCAAGAAAATCTCGATTTTTTTCGCAATGAAGTTGCAAGAAATCCTGCAAAACGCGGTATTTCCGGCTTATCCACCGTATCCACAGGCTGCACATTCCACCGTTTGTGGATATTTCCAGCGGGTGATTACGGGAGCTTTCGGCAAAACCTGCGGAGATTCCACAGCTTTTCCACAAGTTTGGCTGTGGATAATTTCCCTGCCCTCTCTGCACCTGAAAATGGCGAATAACCCGCTGGTTAATCACTTTTTTCGGACGCCTGCGAAAGGAAAAACGCCATGTAACCTTTTCGCAGGCACATGAAAGCGCTGCAGAATTCCCTGCAAAATTTTGAAGGCTACATGGCAAGCAGGTTGCAAATTTTCCGCGCGCGTGATAAAATTAGAATGGAAAAACGTCTGCGGACGAAATGGAGGAAAAGAAACGATGAAAATTGCGCTGATTAACGAGAACAGCCAGGCCGCCAAAAACGCGATGATTGAAGGTGTGCTGCGCAAGGTGGTTGAACCGATGGGCCATGAAGTGGTGAACTACGGCATGTACACAGCGGAGGACGAATGCCAGCTGACGTATGTGAAGGCAGGGCTTTTGGCGTCGCTGCTTTTGGAAACGGGTGCGGCGGATTATGTCGTGACTGGCTGCGGAACGGGCGAAGGCGCGATGCTGGCGTGCAACTCGTTCCCCGGCGTGCTGTGCGGGCATGTGGTGGATCCGTCGGACGGCTACATGTTTGCGCAGATCAACGACGGCAACTGTGTGGCGCTGCCGTTCGCCAAAGACTTCGGCTGGGGTGCGGAGCTGAAATTGGAGATGATTTTCCAGCAGCTGTTTGGTTTTGGGCATGGCAATGGCTATCCGAAGGAGCGTGTTGTGCCGGAGCAGCGGAATAAGAAGATTCTGGACGGTGTGAAGAAGGTAACGTATCGTCCGCTGCTGGATATTTTGAAGGATTTGGATCAGGATTTTGTGAAGGAAACGATTTCTGGAAAGCATTTCGCGGAATACTTCTATCGCGACAGCAAGGACGAAGCGATTAAAGCGTACTTGAAGGAACTGCACTAATACGATTGCTGCATATATCTGCGAATCTGCTTTACAGTATACAAGGATAAGCCCCCTGCGACCGCGTCATGGCAAGGAGGAATTATGAACATGAAGACAAAACATCACTCGCTTCGAACGATTCTGCTGTCCCTGCTGATTCTTTTGCTGCTGGTCCTTGTCGTTTTTGTCGGCTTTTACTTTACCCGCTTGCAGACGATTCAGAGCATTGAGCAAATAACAGACTATGATGATGGTTACAACCTATACCGCATGAATGTGCAGTACGATTATAGTCTGGATCGTGTAATTGCATATGGCATTACGGATAATCAGACGATGCTGGATGCAATTTTGAAGGAGGCATTGCCGCTTCTGCCCGTCAACATGAAGGTGCCGAATTACGGCTGTACGGCGTTTACGCTGACGGATACGGATGGCAGCGTGCATATGGGGCGCAACTATGATTTCAAGCGAGATACGTCCGCGATGCTGGTATACTGTGCGCCAAAGGATGGCTATCGGTCTGTCGCCTTTGCTGCGCTGGATAATGTGAGCGCGAATATACCGGATGAAAGCCTGAAAAAGAAGTTAGCAACCCTTACTGCGCCGTTTATCTGTCTGGATGGCATGAATGAAAAGGGCGTTTCGATTGCGGTGCTGACGCTGGACAGTGAGCCGGTTCATCAGAATACAGGAAAGCCGACGATTGCGACCACGCTGGCGATTCGTCTTGTGCTGGATCGTGCAGCAACGACAGAAGAGGCTGTGCAGCTGCTCAGCAGCTATGATATGTTTGCTTCGTCGGGGCGCGATTATCATTTCTACATTACAGACGCCAGCGGCGATGGGCGTGTCGTGGAATACGACTGCGAGAAGGAGACTCGTCCGCTTGTTGCAACGCAAATGGAAGCCATCACGAATTTCTACGGTCTGTATCGAGACAAAGTGCTTCCGAACCAGCGTAATGGCATTTACGGTCATGGCAGGGAACGCTATGATGCGGTTATGAAAGTGCTGGAAGAACAGGCGGAAGGGTATACCAATGACACCGTATGGGATGCGCTGAAAGCATCGTCGCAAGAACCGAACCCCGTGGACATCACGAGCAATACCCAGTGGTCGATTGCGTATAACAATACCGGCTTGACGGCAGAAATCGTGATTCGCCGCCATTGGGACGAAATAATTTCGTATTCCCTGTCGCAGAATGATGTGACGCGATAAGCAATGATTTGGAGGAATCTGCCCTATGACAGAAGCATCTTCCCTGACGCCGCGCTTCCCGGTTTTCCTGCACGGCGGCGACTATAACCCTGACCAGTGGCTGGATCATCCGGAGATTCTGGAACAGGACATCGAGCTGATGCATAAGGCACATGTGAACTGTGTGTCGATTGCGATTTTCGCGTGGGCGCGGCTGGAACCGGAGGACGGCGTGTACGACTTCGCGTGGCTGGACGAGGTCATCGACCGGCTGTGGCGCGGCGGCATCCACATCATTCTGGCAACGCCGTCGGGCGCGCGTCCGGCGTGGATGGCGCAGAAATACCCCGAAGTCCTGCGTGTGAATCAGCACTATGAGCGCTACCACTTCGGCGGACGGCACAATCACTGCCTGACCAGCCCGGTTTACCGCCGCAAGGTACGGGAGATGGACACGGCGCTGGCGCAGCGGTATGCGCATCATCCGGCAGTCATCCTCTGGCACCTGTCCAACGAGTTTTCCGGCGACTGCTACTGCCCGCTGTGTCAGGAAAAATTCCGCCAGTGGCTGAAAAAGCGCTACGGAACGCTGGAAAACCTCAATCAGGCGTGGTGGACATCGTTCTGGAGCCACCGCTACACCGACTGGTCGCAGGTGGAAGCGCCCGGTGAAATGGCGGAAACCAGCACCAACGGCATGTTTATCGACTGGCGGCGCTTCTCCACCCATCAGTGCAAGACGTTCATGATGGCGGAGCGCGACGCGGTGCAGGCGGTGGATTCTTCGCTGAAGTGCACGGCGAACCTGATGGAGCGTTTCTGGGATTACGACTATTTCTCCCTTGCGGAGGGCATGGACGTTGTCTCGTGGGACAGCTATCCCGCGTGGCATTCAGGGGATGATGTGGCGAAAGCGGCGGAGTTTGCCATGAACCACGACATCATGCGCTCACTGAAAAATCAGCTGTTCCTGCTCATGGAATCGACGCCCTCGCAGGTTAACTGGAAGCCCGTCAACAAGCTCAAACGCCCCGGAATGCACCTCTTGTCCTCCTTGCAGGCAGTGGCGCATGGCAGCCAAAGCGTCTGCTACTTCCAGTGGCGCAAGGGGCGCGGCGCGGCGGAGCAGTTCCACGGCGCGGTTGTTGACCACGATGGGCGCGGTGATACGCGTGTTTTCCGGGACGTGATGCAGGTCGGTCAGGCGCTGGAGACGCTGCAGCCCCTGTACAGCAAGCCGAATGCCCCCGCGAAGGCGTGTATCCTCTTTGACTGGAGCAACTGGTGGGCGATTGACTACGCGCAGACGGGGCAGAAGGGCAACATGCGCTACTTTGACAGCGTGAACATGCACTATCGCGCGCTGTGGGAGCAGGGCATTGCGGTGGATTTCCGCGATATGCGCCCCTGTACTGATTTGAGCCAGTACTGGCTGGTCGTTGCGCCGATGCTCTTCTTGATGAAGGAAGGATTCTCCCAAAAGCTGCGCACGTTCGTCGAAAACGGCGGCACGCTGCTGATGACGTATTTCTCCGGCGTGGTGGATGACAGCGGGCTGGCGTATCTGGGCGGCGCGCCGCATGATCTGACGGATGTGCTGGGCGTGCGCGCGACAGAACTGGATGCGCTCTATCCGCAGGATGTGCAGCACATGGTTTTCCCGGACGGGCGGCGCTATGCGGTGCATGAGCTGTGCGAGCTGTCGGAGAAGCACGATGCGCAGGTGCTGGCGGAGTACGGCGAGGATTTCTATGCGGGACTCCCCTGCCTGACGAAGCACGCCTTCGGCGCGGGTCAGGCGTACTATCTGGCGGCAAAGCCGGAGCAGGACGGTCTGGATGCGATTTACACCGCGATTGCGGCGGAGCTTTCGCTGCCCAAGGCGATGCAGGAGGTCTTGCCGAGCGGGGTGATTGCGACGGAGCGCGGCGGCGCTGCGTTTGTACAGAATTATTCGGGCAAAACGCAGCAGGTCACGCTGGACGGCAGCTATGAGGAGATGCTGACGGGCGAGGTGCTGTCTGGCACGCAGGAGATGCCGGTGAATGGTATTTGGGTGCTGAAAAAGCAAGCCTGATGCAGTCTTGATGCAGGAATTTCGCCTCTGCGGAGGTGACCAAAGGGCATGAAAACAGACGAATGTCTGCGGTCGCCCCCTTGACCCCTTCGGCGCGGATACTCCCATGCGGCTTGATTTTTGTTGTTGCTTTGGGGAACGAAAAGCACACCAACTAAAAAGCAACGATAACAG
>ULXZ01057693.1_pt1 | contig 13508 bp, 8 predicted proteins | sample 1961701 | NCBI WGS metagenome assembly ULXZ01 (sample SAMEA4835850, study PRJEB28245) | human gut metagenome | biome: gut microbiome; material: fecal sample | place: Denmark | collected 2008 | reverse complement strand
TACCGCGGCAGCCGCCTGCAGACGGTGCTCTGCGTGCTCAGCACACGTTTGCACCGCGCCCTCAAAACGTACAGCCGCCTACATTACATCACCCTGACGGACTTCAACCGGCAGAAGCTGCTGGCGCTTAAGCAGATTCCGCCGGAAAACGTGTCCGTAAAGCCGAACTTTGTGGAACCGCCGGAGACGATTGTGCCATATGCGGCGCGCGAAAATCAGGTGGTGTACATCGGTCGTCTGGATGCGCTCAAGGGCATTCGGCTGCTGCTGGAAGCGTGGGCGCGCTACGAGCGTTCAGGCGGGGGCATGAAGCTAATCATCTGCGGCACAGGGCCGGAGGAAGCATGGTGCCGCGAATATCTGACGCGGGAAAAGCTGAAGCAGGTGGAGCTGCGCGGCTTTGTGCCAAATTCGGCGGCACGGGCGCTGATGGGGCAGTCCAAGGCGCTGATTCTGCCAACACAGTGGTACGAAGGCTTCCCAATGACAATTGTGGAAGCCTTCAGCGCCGCCACGCCGGTGATTTGCTCGGATTTAGGCAACGCGGGTTCCCTGATTTCGGACGGCGTGACAGGCTTCAAGTTTCCGGCGGACTCGGCGGAACAGCTGGCACAGACGCTCAATCGGCTGCAGCACGCGGAATCCGTCAGCGAGGGCGCGCTGAAAACGTATCAGGAGAATTTCACGGCGGAAGCAAATTATCGTCAGCTGATGGCGATTTACAGCAAGGCGATGCAGAAAAGTGGCGAAAGGAACGAACCATCATGCGGCTGATTGTGGCAGATGTACGGAGCACCAGCACAGACGGCATTGCCGCTGGGCATTATTTCACCGTCGCGCAGAATTATCTTGACCTGTTCGGCGCGGAGATGGATGTGCGCATTGCGGGCGGGCCGGTGTACGGCGACCGCTTCGGGAATAAGCTGATTCGTCTGCCGCATGATTACATCGTGGGCAGTTCGGCGGTGCGCAACAAACGCGCCGTGTTCCAGAACGTGCGCGCGCTGCTGCGGGAAGCGCAGGATGACGTGATTGTCCTCCAGTGCAGCGCCGTCGCAACAGCGTATCTGGGGCTTGCACTGTTCAAGAAGAAAGAAACGCGGGTCTACGCCATCCAGTACAGCACCGACGGCGTCAATTCGGTGCTAAAGCGGGGGCTGTATGCGCTGTGCAGGCGGAAAATCAGCGGCGTTATCTGCCCCAATGCAGCCATTGGCGCGGCGTACGGGCGGCCGATGTGCGTCGTGTCCGATTACATCAGCACAGGAACGATGCAGCCGCCTGTGCCGTATGCGCAGAAGCGCTATGATTTCGGCATGGTCGGGCTGATTACGTCGGACAAAGGCGTTGTTGAATCGGCAAAACAGCTGCGGAACACGCCGTATCGGGTGCTGATTGCGGGTCGGGTGCAGGAAGCGCCGCTGGAAACGGAACTGCGGGCAGTCTGCGCGGGGGCGAAGAACATCGAGCTGCGGCTGGAATACCTGTCCGAAGCGGCGTATGACGAGGCGATTCGCCAATGCCGCTACTGCATCCTAAATTATTCGGAGAATTACTCCCTGCACAGCAGCGGCGTTGTATTCGATATTCTCTTCCGGGGCGTGCCGATTGTGGGCAGCCGCTGCGGGACGCTGCAAATGGTGGAAGCAAACGAATTGGGCAAAACGGTATCCAGCATGGCGGATTTTGCGCCGGAAAGGCTGCTGGATGAAGCCGTGCATGACCGCTATGTGCGCAACATTGCGCGCTACTGCCAATCGCAGGCGCAGGAGCGGGAAAAGCTGCGGGATTTTCTGACGCGGGGCGCAGTGGAATAACCATGCCGCACAGCGCAAAGTGAAAGGAGGGGCTGAAGCGTGAAGGTCATGTGGATGGGGAATATTATCCTCCCTGCCATTGCGGAAAAAGAATCGCTTCCCCCGGTGTATATCGTGGGCTGGCTGGTCGGGCTGTCGCGGCGGCTGACGCAGCTGCCGGATGTGGCGCTGACGTATGTGTTTGACGCGCCGAAAGCGCTGACGGGCGAAGTGGACGGTTACCGCTATTACGGGCTTGTCAACCCCACACGCCCTACGCAGCGCTGCGGCGAAGCCTACACCCGGCAGCTGGAGGAAATCCTGCGCAAGGAGCAGCCGGATGTCATTCACCTCTGGGGCACGGAAAATCAGCACACGCTGGCCATGGTTGATGCGGCGGAACACCTGGGGATGCGCGAGCGGATTGTAATTTCCATTCAGGGGCTTCTGTCCATATACGCGGAGCATTATCGCGCTTATCTGCCGGAACACGTCTGCCACGGGCACACGCTGAAGGATTTGGTGAAGGGCAATATCGTCCGGCAGGAAGCAATCTACCGCCGCGTTGGGCAGTATGAACAGGAAGCCCTGCGCAGGGTGCAGCACGTTATCGGGCGCACCGACTGGGATGCTGCCTGCATGGCGGAGCTTGCCCCGCAGGCGGCCTATCATTTCAACAACGAAACGCTGCGGGACGAGTTCTACACCGGCGAATGGTTGCTGGACAACTGCGAGCCGCACAGCCTCTTCTGCAGTCAGGCGCATGTGCCGCTCAAGGGGCTGCATCTGCTATTGCAGGCGCTGGCGATTGTCCGCAAGCGCTATCCCAATGTCAAGCTCTATGTGGGGCGCAAGGACTATGGACGCATTCCGCCGCTTGCGCGCAATGCCTATGAACGGTACATCCACCGTCTGCTGCGCGAAAACGACCTCTACGACCATGTTGTTTTTACCGGAAGCCTGAATGCACAGCAAATGAAGGAGCGGTATCTAAAAAGTCAGGTGTTTGTGCTGCCGTCGAGCATTGAAAACTCCCCCAATTCGCTGGGCGAGGCGATGCTGCTTGGCGTACCGTGCATTGCGTCGGATGTCGGCGGCGTGCGCTACCTGATGACGCACGGCGTGGAAGGGCTGATTTATCCGGCAGACGACCCGCATTTGCTGGCATATGATATCTGCGAGATGTTCGCGCATCCGGAAAAAGCGGCGCAGATGGCGCGCGCCGGGCGAGAACATGCCGGAAAAACGCATGATGCGCAGAAGAATCTGGAGATACTGCATCAGATTTATACGGAGATTGCACGATGAAATTCCGAATCACAAAGAACCATGTGGATGCACTCTGTGTGCTGATTGGCGTGCTGGGCATGGGCTCGCTGTATTTTCAGGTGTTGCGGATGCCGCTGATGGCAGCCATGCTGATTGCGTCGATTCTGCTGCTGACGCGGGCGCATCATCCGAAAATCAGCGTCCAGAATGTACGCCTGACGCTGCTGCTGACGGCGGCGCTGCTGCTGACGAGCTTCGTCAACCCGCAGAACGGCATCCACATCAACGATATTGTCATTTGGCTGTGCAACATCGGCTATGTGCTGGTTCTGCAAAGCTGCATCGGGTATCGGACGTATATGCGGCTGTATACCAAAGTCATGCTGGCAGAGGCGGCCATCAGCCTGATTTCCTTCGTCATCGGCGATTTGCTGTCGCTGCCGCTGCCGCTGCTGCACTACGAAGTTTCCAGCGTCAACGGATTTTATCTGACGCCTTATTTTACCTTAGGCTGGCTGAACATCCCGGTTTTCCACCGCAATGCGGGCATGTTCAACGAGCCGGGCAGCCACCAGATTTTCCTGAACTTCGCGCTGCTGTTCCTGATGAGCGACGAAACGCGCATGGGCATGAGCAAGAAGAAATACCGCTGGGCGATTGCGCTGCTGATCGTCACCATCCTCAGCACGCTGTCCACAACAGGCTTTATTTGTCTGGGCGTTGTGCTGCTGACGGTGGCATTCCGCAAAAAGGGCGGGAAAATGGCGCACAGCATCAAGATGGCGGCGTTCATTGGGCTGATTTTGCTGTTTGTCATCGAGTCCGTCACGGGCGTGGTGGAAAGCAAGATTATCGGACGAAATTCCGGCGGTTCGTTCTACACGCGGTGGAACGACACCTTCAGCGGCTTTGAAATCGGGCTGGAATCCCCCATTGCGGGGCAGGGCGTTTTCTCGGAGCGAAAGGCGGAAATCCTGCTGAAACACAGGGTGCAGAATATTTCCAATGGCTTTGCCGCCTTCGTCATGGATACAGGGTTGATTCTCCCGGCAGTTTGGCTATGGCTGATATACCTCGGTATCCGCACCAAATTTGCCAAGGAGCGGCTGCTGTATGTGCTGGGCGTTTTCCTGCTGTATTTCCTGTGCATCAACACGGAGGGCGTTTTCCTGAACATACTGTTTTTGGGGTTGCTGGGCAAGTGGCAGCCGGACGCGGAGGAAGCGCCTGATCTGCCGGCAAATGCGCGCAGGCAGAGGAAACGCAGGAGGCGCTGCACTGTGCCGCCGGAAAAACTGCGCCTGACGTTTAACACGCAGCCGGAGGACGCGGCGCAGGAGCAGACGGGCGAAACAGGCGGAGAGGAATCATGAACACAGCATCAAGGAGCGAAAACACGGCACGCAACATCGGTGTAGGCGCGGTGCGGCAGGTGGTTACGCTGCTGCTGGCTTTTGCCGTGCGAACGGTGTTTGTGCGCCGGCTGGGCGCGGATTATACGGGTGTCAACGGGCTGTACAGCAACATTCTGGCCATGCTGTCACTGGCGGAGCTGGGCGTGGGCAACGTGCTGGTGTACAGCTTGTACGCACCGCTGCACCGGGGCGACACGGGCGAAATCCAGCACCTGCTGGGCTATTATCGTCGCATTTACCGCCTGATTGCGCTGGCGGTAGCGTTGCTGGGCGCGGCGGTAATCCCCTTCCTGCCGCTCATCATCAGCAGTGAGCTGCCGATGGCACGGCTAATCGTCTACTATGTGCTGTACCTGGCGAACTCCGTGGCATCCTATCTGGTCATCTACAAAACGACGCTGATTCAGGCTGACCAGAAGGCATATTTGCAAAACATGGTTTCCGCCGCGGCGCTGGTGTTGCAGTATGCGGCGCAGATCGCGTGCCTGCTGATTTGGGGCAGCTATCTGGGCTATTTGCTGATTCAGATTGCCTGCACCCTCCTGCAGAATGCGGTGCTGAGCCATTTAGCGGACAAGATGTACCCCTTTCTGCGGAAAAAGCAGAAATGTGCGCCGATGCACCGCAAGCAGGAGCTGAACGACAACATCCGCTCCATGTTTCTCTACAAGCTGGCGACAATACTCATCAACAACACAGACAACATTCTGATTTCCGTCATGCTGGGCACGGTGTTCGTCGGCTACTACTCCAACTACGCGTCGCTGACGACGTATGTGACGACGTTCGTCTCCATCGTGATTACCGGCATTTCCGCCAGCTTGGGAAATCTGAATGCCGAGAAGAATTCGGAAAAGTCATACGCCATGTTCCGCAACCTGATTGTCCTCTTCGGGGCGATTACAGGCTTCTGCGTCGCCGCGTACGGCGCGGTTGTACAGGACTTCATCCCCATCTGGGTGGGCGAAGAATACCTGATGGACACAGGGACAGTGGCGGCGGTGCTGTTCACATTCTACCTGAGCACCATCGTCGCGCCTGTGTGGATGTACCGCGAAACGCTGGGGCTTTTTCGGCAAATGAAGTATGTTATGTTTATGACGGCGCTGGTCAACATCCTGCTGTCCATCCTGCTGGGGCACTTCTTCGGTGTGGCGGGCATCATCGGCGCAACAGGGCTGGCGCGGCTCTGCACCATCTTCTGGTATGAGCCGAAAGTGCTGTTCCATCGCACCTTCGGGCGCAGCGCTGCTGCGTATTTCAAGGCGCAGGGCGGCCTGCTGCTGCTCAACGGCGCGGTGATGGCGCTGTCGCTGCTGCTGTGCGCGCGGATGGGGCATACGCTGATGTGGATTATCCTCAAGGGCATCACCTGCGCGGCGGCGACGGCGCTCCTGTACACGCTGGCGCTGGGGCGGACGGCAGAATATCGCTGGATGCTTGAAAAAGGGCGGAGTTTCTTGCGCAAATGGAGGAAGAAGGCATGATCGATCAGGGAATGCAGCACTGCCGCAAAATTGTGCGTTTTGACCCTACCATTTCAACAGCGAATCAGGGAGATTTCATCATCCGCAACGCCTGCGAGCATGTGCTGCACGACTGCTTTCCTGTGCAGCTGTCCGTCGCCGTGCCGGTTCGGGACAGGCTGTCGAAAGTGTCGATGAAGCACGTCGGCAGTGCGGATTACGCATTTGTCTGCGGGACGAATCTGCTTTCCTCAGACATGCGCCGCCAAAGGATGTGGAATATCCGCCTGCGGGACACAGTGATGATGCGCTGCGGCGATTTGCACAAGCGGGAGCTGCTGAATTTCCGCCTGATTCGTGAAAAATTTCAGCGCACGCATGTCATTTTGCTGGGTGCGGGGTGGTATCAATACCAGGACGAGCCAACAGGATACACGAAGCGGATTCTAAAAGCGCTGCTGGATGGGCAGTACCTGCACGCGGTGCGCGACGAATACACGCGCCAGCGCCTGCTGAAGCTGGGCATCACGAACGTGCTGAATACGGCGTGCCCGACAATGTGGGGGCTGACAGACGACAAATGCGCGCAGATTCCGACGCACAAGGCGGAGCGCGTCGTGACAACGCTGACGGACTACCGCAGCAGCCCGGAGCAGGATGCGCAGATGCTGACCATGCTGCAAAAGCACTATCGCGAGGTGTATGTGTGGCTGCAAGCAGTTGAGGACTACGCCTGCCTGCGCCAAATGGATGCGCGTGTGACGCAGAATTTGCACCTGATTCAGCCGAATCTGCGAGATTACACAGCGCTTTTGGCATCAGGCGGGATTGACTACGTTGGCACGCGGCTGCACGGCGGCATCCACGCAATGAATATGGGCTGCCGAAGCCTGATTCTGGCGGTAGACAACCGCGCAAGCGAAATCGCGAAGGACACGAATCTGCCCGTCCTGCCCCGCGGCGGGAATTTGGATGTGCTGGAGGAGCGAATCTGTTCCGCATGGGAGACGCAAATTGATTTGCCGACCACGGCAATTCGGCAATGGAAAAATCAGTTCCGCGAGACAGATGCAGAGAAAGTGCCTTGATTTTCGTATAAAATGCGGCTTTCTGCGCGGTAAGTATTGACAGCCGACTTGTAATTTGTTACAATATAGCTGGAATTGGGAAAGAGATTGCTATATCCACCGGGAGCACTGCGGCTCGCCGCGAAAAGAAAGATGGAAAGCAGCAATCGCTTGCCATTGGCACAACCATACGTCGTGCCGGAAGATTGCACGGAACAAGGAGTGAGGACGATGAAGGACAAAAAGTGGATGCGAAAGGCATTGTCTTTCCTGCTGGCTGTATTCATGGTGACGGGCAGTATGGGAACAGTGCTGACGGCGGCTGCAGAAGAGCCGGAAACTCCGCCGACGGAAACGGTTGAGGTCGTGCCGACGGAAGCACCGGAAGCAACGGATGTTCCCGAAGCAACGGAAATCCCCGAAGCAACGGATGTTCCCGAAGCAACGGAAATCCCCGAAGCAACGGATGTTCCTGAAGCAACGGAAATCCCCGAAGCGACGGATGTTCCTGAAACAACGGAAATCCCCGAGACGACGGATGTTCCCGAGGTAACGGAAGCGCCCGAAATCGTGGACGAAGCAGCCGTAGATTACAGCCGCTCCGTGCTGGATAACGAGTTCTTTGACTCCGGCTTTGCCGCGACGTTCAGCAGCGCACAGCTGTACCTGAATCCGACGGGCGATGAACTGGTTGGTCAGGTAACTGGCGTAGTGTATGTGACGCATCGTCCGCAGAAGGGTCAGCTGAATGAACGGATTTCCGTCTGCGTGTATGACCAGACGGCTGGCGTTGCATATGGCTATCTGGCGGCGGATGCAGTGCATCCCGTGCCGGAAGAGGGCATTGAGAATCAACGTCACACCGGTGTTTTCGCGAGCGGCGTGGAAATGCCCAGTGCCCTGCTGGTGCTTGCGGCTGCGACGGAAGAACCCGTTCCGACCCCTGCACCCACGCCCGTGCCGACGGAAGAGCCCGTTGTCGTGCCGACTGAGGAACCCGCTGTTGAGCCGACCGAGGAACCCGCTGTTGAGCCGACGGAAGAGCCCGCTGTCGTGCCGACCGAAGAGCCCGCTGTCGTGCCGACCGAAGAACCCGTTGTTGAGCCGACCGAAGAACCTGTTGTCGTCCCAACCGAAGAACCCGTTGTTGAGCCGACCGAGAAACCCGTTGTTGAGCCGACCGAGGAACCCGCTGTTGAGCCGACCGAAGATCCTGCTGTCGTGCCGACCGAGGAACCCGTTGTTGAGCCGACCGAAGAACCCGCTGTTGAGCCGACCGAAGAGCCCGCGTCGACCCCCGCGCCTACGGACGTGCCGGATGACCTCGAAAACATCGACCGCGCGGATGTGATTATTCCGGGCAAACCGACGTTCGAAATGGACAAGGCGACGGCGGAGCTGGGCGAGAATATCACCTTCACCATTCACACGAAGAACGCCACCAAAATTTTGATGTACATTGACGGCAGCGTCAACCGCTACATCTACGACGTGCCCACTGACACGTCGACGCTTACCATGTCCTTCTCCTCGATGGGGAGCAAGGGGGGCAAGCGCACCATCGCGTTCCAAGCCTACAACGGCAATACGCCCGGCGAAAAGTCCGCTGAACAAACGATTACGCTGACGAAGCCGTCTGTCAAGCCGCAGGTAACGGTAAAGAATATCGACAAGGCGACCGTGGGTCTGGGCGAAAACATCACCTTCACCCTGAGCATCAAGAACGCCACGAAGGTGCTGATGTACATCGACGGCAGTGTCAACCGCCGCTTCGAGAATATCACCCCCGACATGACGGAATACACCTTCACCATGTCCTTCTCGTCGCTGGGAAGCAATGGGGGCAAGCGCGCCATTGCGTTCCAAGCCTATAACGGCACGACGGCGGGTGAAAAGACCTCCGAACGTGTTGTGACTGTCGCAAACGAAAGCCCGAACAAGCCGACCGTGACCAGCTGGAGTTTGAACAAATCCACGGTTGATTTGAACGAAACCATCACCTTCACCATCAACACCAAGAACGCAACGAAGATGCGTGTCTACATTGATGGCAAGCTGAACCGCTACATCTACGACGTGAAGGACGGCGCAACGACGTTCCAGATGTCCTTCTCGACGCTCGGTTCAAACGGCGGCGTGCGCACGGTGGCGTTCCAGCCCTACAATGGCAACACGCCCGGCGCTATGTCCGACACCAAGACGATTACCATCAGCGTGGCGAACAAGCCGCGGGTTGAGCTGCTGAAAATCAGCAATCCGAACGCGACGCTGGGCGAAAATATCACCTTCACCCTGCGCATCAAGAACGCCACGAAGGTGCTGATGTACATCGACGGCAGTGTCAACCGCCGCTTCGAGAACATCACCCCTGATATGACGGAATACACCTTCACCATGGCGTTCTCTTCGCTGGGGAACAACGGGGGCAAGCGTACCATTGCGTTCCAAGCCTACAACGGCGCAGTCGGCGGCGACAAGACCACCGCAACCACCATTTCCCTGACGAGCGGTTCGTCTGCTGCCCCCGTGATTGCGAATGTCAAGATTGACAAGACGACCGCGGTGCTGGGCGAGCAGATTAAATTCACTGTTTATCTGGACAACGCAACGAAGCTGCTGATGTATGTCGACGGGCAGGTGAACCGCCGCTTTGAGGACGTAACGACCAGCATGTCGAAGTACGAGTTCACGATGTCGTTCTCGTCGCTGGGGAATAATGGCGGCGTCCGTACGATTCAGTTCCAGCCTTACAACGGCACGACGGCGGGCGAAAAGTTTAAGGCGTACACGATTACACTGACGACGACCGTGGTCAACAAGCCGGAAGTCGTCAACTTCACCATGAATCCCAGCCGCGTGAAGCTGAATGTGCCGGTGACGTTCACGGTCAACACCAAGAACGCGACGAAGGTCGTCCTGTATGTGGACGGCAAGGCAAATACCAGCTACCCGACGACTGGCGATGTGACGGTTATCGAGCGCGCCTTCGCTTCGCTGGGCAGCGGCAACGGTGTCCGCACGATTCAGTTCAAGCCCTACTACGGAACGACCGCTGGCGAGCTTTCCCCGGCGCAGTCCCTGACGCTGTATGTGACCGACGATCCGCTGACTGTGACCGTTCCTGCCGCGAAGCAGGGCGACGACCTGACGGTGACGTGGACGGCTGCTGGCGGCGCAACGAAGTATCAGCTGCTGCTGACCACGCCGGATGGCACGGCTGCGCTGCTGGGCGAAACGGCGGCGCTGAACTACACGGTGCCGGGTCTGAAGCTGCTGCAGCCGGGCGACTACACCATCACGATTAAGGCGCTGTCCGGCAATACGGAGTTGGAATCTGTCAACAAGGCATTCACCGTGACAGGCGACTTCGTGTTCGCGGTTCGTGACGACTCGACGGGCATTGTGGTCGTCAAGTACAACGGCACGGCATCGACGCTGACCGTTCCGAACACGGTGGCGGGTCTGCCGGTGGTGGAAATCGGCGCGCAGGCGTTTGAGGGCAACACGAAGCTCAAGAGCGTAACCCTGCCCGCGACGATTGAAATCATTGGCCGCCGCGCGTTCGCGGAATGTAAGAACCTGCTGGAAGTTAAGTAATACTATTTCCAGATTCACCTGCGTCATCTGCTTGCGCCTTTTCCATTCTGGCGTCCGCTCGTTCCACTTAGCGTAGCGCTGCTACGCTGCGTTTCATTCACGTTAGCCAGAATGAAAAATTCGCGGCGCATCTTGGCGCATTCTTATCTGGAAATAGTATAAAAATTCATAGGAATTACGAAAGCCGGGGATTGCTGGCAAGGCAGTCCCCGGCTGTTTTGTGCTTCATACGATTCTTTCAATTCACCTGCGTTATCTGCTTGCCCTTTTTCCCTTCTCCATTTTCCACAATTCTTCCACCGAAAACTCCGCATGGCAGTTCGGGCAGGCAAAATACGGATTGCGGAAGTCAACTGTGCCAATCATCCTGCCGTCTTCCGTGGAAAAATCGTAGTTCTTCGCTTCTTCGGAACGGGAGTTCACCAAATGATGCGCCGTTTCCACTGTGAGTGCTGCCTTGCAGTGCGGGCAAAAATGCTTCTTCATGAACACAAAGATAGGATGCGTGACGGTGTACTTGATATTTTTCATCAGGGCAGCCTCCTTCCCCCTTGATTGTAGCAAAAGCAGCAGATTTTCGCAAGCCTCTCTATTCCCCCTGAAACAATAACGCCAAAAATCCCCCGGAAGCCCATACTTCTGGGGGACAAACTATCTTATTCCGCCTTTGCGCTCTCTCTTGTATAATTCAGCAGTCCGCCATAGAGGATGCAGCCCTGCTGGCGCGCGGTCAGCGGCATCAGCACAATGTAATCCTCGTCCTTTGTGTCGTTGTGCAGCACGAACGTGTCGCTGCCGCTTTCCACCGTCTCGCGGACGTTCGGCAGGCTCAGCGTGTCGCCCTGCGCGATGCGGTCGTAATCCGCCTCATTCTGGAACGTCAGCGGAAGAATGCCGTTGTTGATAAGGTTCGCCTGATGGATGCGGGCGAACGACTTCGCGACGACGGCGCGGATGCCCAGATACAGCGGGACAAGCGCGGCGTGTTCGCGGCTCGACCCTTGCCCGTAGTTCATGCCCGCGACGAGGATGCCGCCGCCTTCCTTCTTCGCGCGCGCCGGGAACGTCGCGTCCACGGGCGTCAGGCAGAAGTCCGACAAGTACGGCACATTCGAGCGGAACGGCAGGAGCTTCGCGTCCGACGGCGCAATGTGGTCGGTGGTGATGTTGTCCTCCATCTTCAGCAGCACCTTGCCGGAAATGGCATCCGCCAGCGGCTTGCCCAGCGGGAAGGGCTGAATGTTCGGGCCGCGGACGACCTCCACCGTGTCCTCTTCGCCCGGCGCGACCGGGGGGATGACCAGATTGTCGTTGACGGTGTACGTCTCCGGCATCGGGATGTCGAGGTCAATGTCAAGGCAGCGCGGATCCGTCAGCACGCCAGTCAGCGCCGTGACAGCCGCCGTCTCGCAGGAGACCAGGTAAATACCGGCGGATTTGGTGCCGCTGCGGCCGTAGAAATTGCGGTTGTTCGTGCGAACGGAGACAGCGTTCGTGCGCGGCGACTGCCCCATGCCGATGCACGGCCCGCAAGCGGATTCCAGAATGCGCGCGCCCGCCGCAATCATGTCCGCCAAAGCGCCGTTGCGCGCCAGCATCGTCAGCACCTGCTTCGATCCGGGGCCGATGACAAGGCTTACGTCCGGATGCACAGTCTTACCCTTCAAAATGCGGGCAACACGCATCATATCCGTATAGGAAGAGTTCGTGCAGGAACCGATAAACACCTGATCGACCTTAATCGGGCCGCACTGTTTGACGGTTTCCACGATGTCAGGCATATGGGGCTTCGCGACGAGCGGCTCAAGCGCGGTCAAATCAATGTCGAGGATTTCGTCATACGCCGCATCCGGGTCTGCGGACAGCGGCACGAAGTCCTGCTCGCGCTGCTGCGCTTTGAGGAACGCATGGGTCACTTCATCCGACGGGAAGATGGAGGTCGTCGCGCCGAGTTCCGCGCCCATGTTCGTAATCGTTGCACGCTCCGGGACACTCAACGTTTTCACGCCGTCGCCGATGTACTCCATCACCTTGCCGACACCGCCCTTGACGGTCAGCCGGCGCAGGACTTCCAGAATAATGTCCTTCGCCGCAACGCCGTAGGACAGCTTGCCATGCAGGCGCACGCCGACGACACGCGGGCACGCCAGATAATACGCGCCGCCGCCCATCGCGACCGCAACGTCCAGTCCGCCCGCGCCGATGGCAAGCATCCCAATACCGCCACCCGTGGGCGTATGGCTGTCCGAGCCGAGCAGCGTGTAGCCCGGCACGCCGAAGCGCTCCAGCTGCACCTGATGGCAGATGCCGTTGCCGGGCTTGGAGCAGTAAATGCCATGCTTTTTCGTCACCGTTTGGATGTAATAGTGGTCATCCGCATTTTCAAAGCCAGTTTGCAGCGTGTTATGGTCAATGTACGCCACGGACTTCTTTGTCTTGACGCGCTTGACGCCCATCGCCTCGAACTGCAGGTACGCCATCGTACCGGTGGAATCCTGCGTCAGCGTCTGGTCAATGCGGATGGAGATTTCCGAGCCGGGAATCAGTTCACCGCTGAGCAGGTGCGCGGACAGGATTTTCTGGGTCAGATTCATCGCCATGAGGAAAGGACTCCTTTCATAATATGCACAATGCCCAAACGGGCAGAAACAGCCGAATGAACAGCTTCATGATACAGGATTCGGCGCGGTGCGTCAATGCTTTCGGGCGGAAAGAACACAAAAAGCGCAGGCTATGAAAAACTCGCCGGATGTTTTAGACATACAGCCTCTTGACAGCAAAGCTCCTATATGGTATTATTTGAAGCAAACTACTATATAGGAGCATTTGCATGAAAATGAACGGCGGATTTCTTGTTACCAAAATAAAACAGCTTGGAGACCGAATCTTTGAGAAGAT
>ULXZ01040680.1_pt1 | contig 13570 bp, 9 predicted proteins | sample 1961701 | NCBI WGS metagenome assembly ULXZ01 (sample SAMEA4835850, study PRJEB28245) | human gut metagenome | biome: gut microbiome; material: fecal sample | place: Denmark | collected 2008 | reverse complement strand
TTAGACGAGCCGTAGTCTTGATACAAGTATGACGATTAGACGTGCCGTAGTCTTTGATACAAGTGCGCACGCGCGTGCGCGAGGGATTTTTTGATGTGCTTTTTACACAACATTTTTATGCGATTCGTTGACATAGGCATTATGTGATTTGCAGTGATACGTTTTTGAGTTTTCTCGGTGCTGCGCCGTCTTGTTGCCGAAAGGCAAATAAAACTCGGAGCGTATCAATATGAAATCTCAAATCAATCTTCAAAAGCAAAATGCAATTAGTATTTATAATGACACTCAAGCACAAATCAAAATCGTTGCGAAAGAACAATACATATTGGGCGATGACGTTGTTATAGCCGCCGACAACATTAAGAAAATCGGCGAATTGATAGCGTTGCTTACTATAAGAACCGTTATGTGCCGTTCGGGCAAAGACTTATATCGTCTTTATGACGGACTTATCAAAGATTGTAATAAATCAAACGATTCCCTCGACGAATACTCGGACGGATATGATATAGCGCAAACCGCAATGTTGTTTCTATGTGAACATATAGGAAAACAACTCGGAGATAATTATGTAACCGTACGTGGAAAAGTTATAACCATAAAGCAAGCATGCTTCCGCTTTACGGATAGATATTTGGACAAACAGTTCACACGCCATTTGGCGCACACAACCGCCATAAGTGACAGCGTTGCATCATCGCACATAACTTTTATTGACGACGAATCCGACAACGACTATATCGCCGTTGACGCACTCATAGAAAGAATGCACTTAACTTCTGTTGAATATGAAACCCTTTCTGCATATATGTCAGGGATGTCACAGATCGAAATTGCAGAATCACTTAACGTGAACCGCACGACAATTTGGAGAAGGCGCATGGCCATACAGCAAAAAATTAACATCTATATTGCGAACCAACTTATTACAAAGAATATAAAATCGAGAAGTTAAACACGAATGTTTAGATTATGGATTGACGGAAATTCTATTGTTTATTTCATCAAACGATAACTCATTTATTTCCCGTACCATATACAATTTTTCATCCAACTGATTAACATCACGATGTTTATCCAAAAACTCAAGTTCTAATACTTTTATTTCATAGTAATACGAACTGTCTAGTTCATCTTGAACATGAAGAAAAATATTATTAATACCCTCATTAAAGTAAAAATCAATGTAAACCGATGTACTAGGCAACACAGTAGTGTTTCCTGTCATGTTAAACCATTTCCCATCATGATAAACACCCTTTATTATAAAAACGGAATGATTCGAATTTTCGAGTTCAGCAACGACATGGCATTTATCATATTCAGAAACGTCATTCATTTCTGCTACGCATACTTTTTTATGACGTATATCTTCTAGTTGTTCCGTTAATATGTTAAATGCAAAAAGTGGACGCGCATTTTTCTTTTCCTCTTCCCGTCGTTCTTTATCAGAATGACGAATAGTTAAAGATACGCCAACAAGAGTTAAGATGCCGCCATACAGCGCTGCTACAACCGCAGTGACAATGTTCTGTAATCGTTCGTTTGGTATTATATAGATCAAATATGTGCTTAACCCAACGCCAATCAACAGTTCAAAAGGCAATAATTTGTATAATGCCTTATTTCCACTCAAAAACACACCGGTTAGATTTACAAATATAATAATAACTGACATGGTTCCGAAGACAAATATCCAAGTCAACCAATTATTGAAAATAGACATGTACAACAAATCATAGAGCCAGAACAACAATGTTGATTTCCCAACCCAAAGATGCATGCTTTTTTTTTGCTGCTCATTAAGGTTATACTTCTTTATATACTTGACACCAAACCATCCAAAGCCTATTGGTATTATTAATAAAAGAATCCCAAAAGCAATCCAATGTCCAGTCATTTTCATTTTCTCCTTAATTGTATCGTTTAAAGTTTTCTGCTTGTTCCATAACTTTTTCAAAAACTTCTTCATCCCATTCAGGCGGGTATCCGTTTTTATAGAGTAAGACCGTCAAATCTTGATTTAATTGACTTTTTATATCATCTCTATTGAAGAAATTTGCATATTGAAGTTTGTCATCAACAAGCAATTTAATTTTCTTTGCGAGGTCAATACATTTTTCATCTTCAAATATAAAATTATGGGTGTCTCTGACATGAACGAGTATATCATAAAATGCTTTTTCTTCATATGAAACGCCCATTTTCTCGAATGAAGTTTTGTCATCTTGCAAATCGTGCATTATTTTTATCAATTCATCCGAGAGTTCATTCACAAAGTCAGCAACAACATCAGTTGCAAAAACCAATTTATCCCTTGAATTATAAGTTTCAACAACTCGCCTTAATCGTTCATCGAAATCAAGAGCCTTGACCTTATTAACCTTTCCATAGTTTGATATAGCTTTCTTCAATAGCTTCATCAATGCGTTAAACTTTGTAATGGGCATTTTTACCGAATTTAACTGCTTTAAGAAATCGTCACTAAAGAAATCTAACGATTTGTTCTCATCGACAACGTTTTCAACGCCTGTAACGGTAATGGCTTTTTGAACCATTTCTTCAACGACTTCGTTCATTACTTCAGCATCAGGCGCATCCCCGATAGTTTGCTTATAAATAATAGAACGAACAGCCAAATAGAATTGAGCCTTGGCTGTTTCTTCCTTGCTCAATTCGCCGGAAGGACAAACAATGCCGTAAGCCGCCTTAAGTTTGCGAGATAATGTCATAAAACGCGATTCTAACTCTTTTGAAGTTTGGACATACTCGGCTGCACGATTAAGACATTGCAAGCGTTGTAACGGCTCTCCCATATAAAAATCAGTCGCATTGAAATTAACAAGAAGATCGTCTATAAGTTTCAAATGATTGCGGAAAATGCCGAGAGAAATCGCAATCTCATCAATAGGGCTTTCTTGTGGACCACCGTAAATTTTGATAGCTTCCATCATCTCGGTTTTTATACCGATATAGTCTACAACCAAACCTTTGTCTTTTCCGTCAAAGACACGATTGACACGAGAAATTGTTTGCACAAGAGTATGCTTCTGAAGCGGCTTGTCAATATACATTACCGCAAGGGAAGGGACATCAAACCCGGTAATCCACATATCGACGACGATAGCGATTTTGAAATTAGAATCATTGTTTTTAAACTGCTCATCAAGAAATTTCCGATACTCTTTCGTTCCACACAAATTGTACAGTTCTTTTTCGTCATTCTCGCCGCGAGTCGCAACAAGATTTACTTTGGGTATTGCAACAAGTTCATTAAGCGAATCCGCCGATAATTCGGCTTCGTTATCCGACTTCTTGGCTATGGTCCACTCTTCACGCAATAATTTTATTTCTTTATAAAGTTTAAACGCCAAAGTACGATCAGCACAAACAATCATCGCCTTTTGAACAACCTTAGGTTTTTCATTGCAAAGAGATTCATAATGATCTACGATATCCTTAGCCAATCGCTTAAGTCTTTCTGGATGCCCCAATATAGCGGACAACTTACTCATGGCACGCTTACTTTCTTCAATTTGTTCGGGATTTGAACCTTGCTCGGCACAACGTTCATAGTATTTTTGAATATCTTTTGCGTCTTTATCTGACAGCAAAACAGGAGCAAGGCGAGGTTCATAAGCGATTCTAACAGTAATGCCGTCATCGCAAGCTTCTTTCATTGTGTACGCATCAACAACGTCACCGAAAACCGCAACTGCTTCGTCAACAGGCGTACCTGTAAAACCACAGTATACGGCATTAGGAAAACTTTCTCTCAAATAATATGCGAATCCATATGTGGTGAAAACACCTTTATCTGTTCTTTTTAATTTTGCAACAACACCGGCATTGGAGCGATGTGCTTCATCGGAAATACAAATTATATTGCTTCTGTTTGAAAGCAACCCGGTACTTTCACAAAATTTTTGTATTGTTGTTATGTAAACACCGCCGCTTTCACAATTACACAATGTTTTTTGTAAATCATCTCGACTCTCTATACTTTTGACATTGGTGTCATGTAGATACTTCTTAGCTGTAACAAACAACTTGGATGTTTGTGCATCCAAATCTTCTCGATCTGTAATTAGAATGATGGTAGGGTTGTGGAAAGTTTCTTTCTGTCTCAACATCAACTGCCGTGAAAGGAATAGCATTGTATATGTTTTTCCACATCCCGTTGCTCCAAAATATATTCCGCCTTTGCCATCGCCGTTTGGACGTTTATGTTCGTTCAAACTTGCCAGCATCTTTTTTGCCGCAAAAAACTGAGGATAACGACAAATAATCGCTTCTTCTTTTTTGCTATCGTCAGGGAAAAATATAAAGTCTCTAAATATTTGCAATAACCGTTCTTGTGCAAAAGTACCCTCGATCATTGTAAACAACGAACTTATTCCGTTTGCAACGGTATCCGTATCGTTCGCCTTGTTCCACGAATAGAAAAACTTGTACGGAGTGAAAATCGTGCCAAGTTTTGTATTTACCCCATCAGATATGACTGCCATCGTGCAATACTTAAGCAACGCAGGTATGTCTCTTGAGTATCTGATTTTAATTTGTTCCCATGCATTATGTATTGTGGCATCTTCTTCGATTGCACTCTTAAATTCAAAAATAGTAATCGGAATACCGTTTACAAATACCAACATATCGGGACGTCTTGATCGAATGTCATCAACAGTGTATTGGTTGACAACCTTAAAAATATTATTTGTAGGATTGTCAAAATCAATAAACTCCACATGCACGGCAGTTTCAGAGTGGTCGTCTCGCAAAAGATCAAATCCTTCAGATAGCACTCTATATGCTTCACGCGCACCCTCGTAAAGAGGAATAGAAGGAATATTATCCAATATCGCAATGGCACGAGCAATCTCGTTTTCTGTCAACATAGGATAATTTTGAGATAGAAAAGCTTTTAAATCAGAATAAATAAGCACATCTTTAAACCGACGATCTATGTTTTCGCCAAGAGCATATTGATAATCAAACTTCTCAAACAGTTCGATTATAGCAGACTCCAATTCCGACTCAACAAATTTTCCTTTTTCAAATATGTAATCCACGGCTATTCTCCTTGTTTTATTTAGACTTCATATACGAACTTTTAATTATTGCTCCAACCTCTTAATTACATCATCTATGTTCAAAGAAAACCACTGCAGTTGTTTTTTCTGAACTTTGTCCAACGTTCCTGGATTTTCGTTGATTTTATCAATACCGTCATATAAAGCGCGTAGGTTGTCAAGATCGCCTTTGTAGTACTCGTTAATATTTGAAAACTCTCGATAAACAGACATAAATATTCTGCGCATTCTCTGAATTTCCTCAGCGGTGCTATTTTTTATTTGTTCCAAAAGCATAGGTATGTTCAAATGTTTTGCAAAACCACCATAATTGATAAAACTCGCCCGTTCTTTTATTATTTTATCGTAAAAGGCAGATAGCCCGTCTGCCGAATAGTCGTTTTTGTCTATTTCATATCTTTTATTGGATATATTCTTTATTTCTTGCTTGAATTGGTTAAAAGCATTCCATTCTTCTTTTGTCTCAAGTTGGATACCTGAGAACGATTCTGTGGCTATTTTATTTCCATTTTCCGTTAATGTTCTGGCATTGCTAAGCATCAGGTTTAAACAATTATCTATTTTTTTCTCACAGCCAATAATGCCTTTTGCAAAAATCAAATAGTTCGCAAGCTTAATAAAATCAGAATCAGGTAGAATATTTTTTTCTAATCCTTCTTCCAATTTATCTATTGCTTCAACTATTTCGACCTCAGCACACGTATCACATGAATATATTTTTTGAAGATATTCATCCAATTCCGAAACCATTTTGGCTCTTGAAAAAAGTTCTTGCATGGTTTTTAGACTATGTTCGTTAAAAATCTGAAAGTTTACGAAATCATACATCACGCGATATAATGGATATGGCTCTACACCAAGGCTCGCCGAAATATTGTCATCTCCTTCCCATACTGTAACAAATGTTTCCTTTGTTAAATATGCTACACTTCCTAGAAATAAGTTTTCAATAAAATCGTTATCGAAATCATAGTCAGACTTACTTAACTTCCTAATAATATCGTCTGTTTTTTGACATGCATAAAGCAACGAGCGATAATTATTGCTCTTATTCATATCCATGATATCGGAAATTTTTGCAACTATGTTATATGAAGAATCAGCGGTTCCTTTCAAAAACCACTTAAAATACCTATTGTCATAGTTTTCCAAAATCCCTTTTATAACGTTCTTTTTGTTCTCAAAAAAGGTAATCGTATCTCCAATAGTTTTTTCCTTAATGCGAATGTATCGTTCGCATTCTTTTGTCATAACCAAATCTGTTGATTTTTTGCCGTCTTTGGATATAGATTCTTTCTTTTCGTAAGATTTAATAGCATTTTCATTTGACACTAAAAGGACTTTTGCGCCATCTTGTTCACACAAATCATTTACAAAACCAAGAACATCAACTATATCGATTCTGCTTCGTTCCAAATCGTCAAGAATAATGAGCCTTTTGCTTAGATTTACGGACTCATATAACTTTTGCATATCTTTTTCATCAACAGATAAGTCAATTCCGTAATGGCCAACGACATTTTTAACAATAGTTTTTGCGATAATTTTTCCAATTTCTCTTTTTTCGGATTTTTTATTTATCCATTTTGCCCTAGCTTCAATATATAAGTTTTTACTAAGTTCCGCCAAGCTCTCAATTCCATATAATGAAACGAAAATCGTGCCAATCCCATCTTTTTTTAAAGATGGAACCAACTCGTTTTTTATATAATAAGTTTTGCCGCTGCCCCAAGGTGCGGTTAACATTACTGCTCGATTGGTTTTGTCATTTTTCGTATAATCTTTTATATACGCATCAAGCTCTTCTATTGTCATAATTTATATCCCCCTCATCTATAGACCCCTTAACCAATATCGGACAGATGTCTTTGATTTGGGCTTTTAATTTTTCGTTTATTTCCTTACGCTGATTATACACCTTATATAATTCTGCAATTGACTTCTGCACTTCAATCGGTGGAATAGGAATTTTCACGCTACACATTTCTTCCCACGAAAAGGTCTCTCTTGCCGACCCCCACGAATTAAACCTTGCATACCTATCAAACTCGCTTCTCGTCAAAAACAACATTAAGTAATCTGGCAACAAATAGTCCGTATTTGTTCCAAAGACGATTGAAATCGAAGAAACAAGGACAGGAGTTTCTGTATTGTTGTAACCAAGTGACATTTTATCTGCTCTTCTCGATGTGTCTGACACATAGGCAATTTGAGTCGGTAATACCACCTTATAATTATCGAGTTTTACTCCATCCATGTCTGCTTTTGTTTCAATCATTTCTTTACTTGTAGCTAACCCTCTAACGAAATCCACCGACAAGTTTAAATCATTTCGCCTATCACTTAAAATAAGATATTTCCCGATTTCCTCGCTGGGCATTTTACGACGCAAATCTTCGATATACGCATCGCAAACAAGTTTTAAATCGTCGAGACCTTGCTCGTATGCACGTTGATTTGCAAGCATTGCAAGATAAATATCTACGTACTTTTTTTGCACGTCTATCGGCGGAAGAAAGATTGTCATTTCACATAGTGCTTCCCACGAAAAAACTTCTGTGGAGCTTCCCCATGACCGAAAACACGCTTCACGATCCCATTCTTCTCGATTAAAATGCATAAACAAATACTCTGGCAAAATTTGTGCTAATGCATTTTGTTTTATACGAAAACCCACATTGTTCCAACTAATAATAAAAGCGGAGTTCGTATCATTAAATCCAAATCCGATTTTTTTACCATGTGTACGCGGATTGAAAATAAAATCATTTGGTTTTATTATAAGAAATTTTCTTAAGTCCGCATTATCAACATTAGCCTTTGTCGAAATTATTTTTTTACTTATAGTCATTCCGCGGACATCTAAAGGACCAAATCTAAGGTCTTGATTTGTTTCTAATGTTAGCTCAAGCAAATCGCCCAACTTAACCTTTTTTAATGCCATAGCCTATTCCCTCAAAAGCATCAACAAGCATTTTTTGCGATCGTTGTTCTTGCTCCATCAAATTTCTCATTTCCGATTGAATACGCGCCATTTCGGAATTAAAATCTATATCCAAATCGTGGTCGATAAATTCAATATATTTACTCGGAGCAAGGCAGTAATTCTTTTTACCGATTTCGTCTATTTTCACCGAACGATACAACTCAGGTACGGCGTATGTTGAAGAATCAACCGTTTCAACCGATTGCCAATCGTTGTATATCTTTTTAACAGCCGCGATCTGGCTATCCGTAAGCACGGTTTTCTTTTTCTTTTTACCCTTGTCGATAACGTATTCTTCCGTATTTTCATCCCAACGGCGAAGGTCTACAAAAAGGACTTCACCCGTCCTGTCGCGAAGCCGTCTTCCGTTGAGCATACGAGCTTTTTTGTTGTTGTTCATTATCCACAGCGTAACGGAAATATCCGTAGTGTAGAACATATCTCTGGGCAAAACGATAATTGCTTCGATTTTATCGTTTTCAAGTAATTTTTTACGAATTTGATATTGAGCCGCTCCACCTGCATCATCCTCATCATCACCGCCGGAACCGGCATTCAATGCTCCGTTAGCAAGCAAAAATCCTGCTATACCTCTTTCAACATCAAGCTTAGAAAGCATATGCAAAATCCACGCATAGTTTGCGTTTGCAACGGGAGGCATGGCGGGCTTATAAGGTTTAAAACGAGAATCATTTAGCAAATCATTTTCTCCTCTCCAATTTTTGTAATTAAAGGGAGGATTTGCCATGATATATTGAGCAATCAAATCTTTGTGTTGATCATCGGTAAAAGTGGAAGCATTTTTCTTACCTAAATCACAGGATATCCCGCGAATTGCAAGGTTCATCTTTGCAAGACGCCAAGTATCCGGATTAGATTCTTGTCCTACGACAGAAACTTTTTTGCGATTTCCTTTATGTTTGTCCACAAATTTCATTGATTGCACAAACATACCGCCAGAACCGCAACACGGATCATAAACAATACCGTCGTAAGGTTCAATTAGTTCAGAAATCAACTTAACGCAACAAGCAGGCGTGTAAAACTCTCCGTCTTCCTTAGAAGCGGAGGCCGCAAAATTTTGTAAGAAATACTCATAAACACGACCGATTAAATCTTCCTCGTGGAAACGACTTTCGTCTAATTTGTTTATCTCATCGATCAATGATTTAATTGCATTTTTATCCGCACCCAAAGATGCATAAACATTTTGAGGAAGAGTGCCCCTAAGAGTAGGGTTAGAATCTTCAATATCTTTCATAGCCGTATCGAGTTTTACAGCGATGTCGTTTTCTCCTGCATTTTTTACTATATACGACCATCTGCAATGTTCGGGCAAGTAATATACGTTTTGAGAATTGTAGAATGACGGCTTCTCTAAAAAGACGGGGACATCTCCGTATTGTTCGATAATCTCTTTTCTTCGTCTCTCAAATTTATCACCGGCAAATTTCAAGAATGCCAAGCCGATAACGGAGTTCCTATTATTTTCAAAACTGCCGAATCCGCGTAATGCCACACGGCAATTCCATAAAACCTGCTCCAATGTCACTTCTTTTTCTTTTTTTTCAGTTTTAGCCATTGATTTTTCTCCTCAAAACCTGAATACCTACATCTGCAATACATAGCAGCACTATTCTATATAAAAGCATTAGAAAGATTATAACACATTTGTCGGCAAGAATCAATGGCAAAAGTCTATTCTTAAACATTTAAAATATTTGGCATTTAAAAGCGACCCCAAATCATCAATTGGTATATACAAAAGGCCTTTTGCCTGTTAGATGTGCCGTAGTCTTTGATACAAGTGCGCACGCGTACGCGCGCGCAAGACTACGGCACGTCTTTGCATAAAAACAAACTCAATTCCGCAAAAGGCGGCACGGAGCGGAGCGAGGTTTCGCGCTAACCCGCTTGGCGAAAACACTCGCTTTCCCGCCATGCCGTTGCCGTCGTTTTTTTGTGCGGAAATCCCTTGTCTTTAATCTGCAAATCATACGTTTGCCGTAATAGTCTTTTTATGCGCACATATCGCAACGCGCGCAGTTTTTATCACATCGTTGTTTCATCTCTGTAACGACCAACCACAAAAGTATTATATAATGCGTTTTTGCTGTTTTTACATGTTTCAAACTTGCTATATGGTGTTCTGGTTTTTCATATTTTCAAGTAGTACGCTCTTTACGATGAACGGCAGTACGGCTGAGTCTTGGAAAAGTACGGAAAAGTCTTGGTGTATGGCGGATTAGTCTGGATTTTCACCTAGAATTGTCGGTTTTATGACCGGTTCTGTCTGGGTTTGTTTTCCAAAATATATGCTACCGTATTGCTGAAAGGAGCAAGAAATGAAGAATAAAATTGAAGATCTCAAAGTTGTCACGATAGGCAAGCCGGATATACGCAATCTGAATGAAGAAGAACAAAAGGCGTTCTACGTTGCACTGATTACGCAAATATTGGGCAAAAGATTGCAAGATCTCGAAAATGATACTGAAACAGGTCTTTCTCATCGGGAAGCGTGAACGGACATCCGGTTTTTTCAAGGGTAAAATGCACTGCTTCCGCACCCCTTGACAAAACCGATAAAAACAATGATTGGAAACGCAAAACAAACTATGTTCCGTTCCTTTCGTTCCCGTCGAAAGACAAACCTAAATAAAAAAAGGAGAAAACAATATGAAAGGTGCCGTGATATATGCGAGATACTCTTGCGAGCGACAAACCGAACAATCTATCGAAGGACAACTTCGAGAATGTTACAAATACGCCGAACAAAACGGCTTAACCATTATCCACGAATATATAGACCGTGCCATGACGGGTACGAACGACAATCGTCCGTCCTTCCAAAAGATGCTTGCGGACGCGGAACGCACAAGTGCTTGGGACATAGTGCTGGTATATGCGCTGGATAGGTTTGGCAGAAACTCAATCGAGATTGCATTGAACAAACAAAAACTTATCAAAAACGGCAAGACGCTTATATCTGCAACACAACGAACATCCACCAACATAGACGGTTCTAAAAACTTGGACGGTATTTTGCTTGAAAATATGTATATAGGCCTTGCCGAGTATTATTCGGCAGAACTATCGCAAAAGATAAAGCGCGGACTTCGCGAAAGTAGACTAAAAGGACAATTCGGCGGTGGCGGCATTGCTTATGGATATAAAGTCGTAAACAAAAGGCTTGAAATAGACGATGAAAAAGCTGAAGTCGTAAGATATATTTTCGAGCAATACCACAGCGGAAAAGTCGTGCGCGAGATAATAGAGGAACTTACGGATAGAGGCATTCTATACAAGAACAAACCGTTCATCACGCAAACGGTATACAAAATGCTTGCAAACGAGAAATATATAGGTATAACAAAATACAATGGAGAGACTTTTTCCAACATCTATCCGCCTATAATCGAAAAATCGCTCTTTGATGCAATACAGCAAAAACTCGCTATAAACAAGTGCGGAAAACGGAGTGTAAACACGACATTTGCATTGAGAAATAAAGTTGTGTGCGGATACTGCGGACGCAATCTGCAAGGAGACAGTTCCACCGCAAGAAACGGAGCACTTCATTTCTATTACAAGTGTTCCGGAAGAAAGAAACATAAGGACTGCCATTTGCGTGTTTTTAGGCAAGAAGACCTGGACGATTTCGTTGCGAATATCACAAAACAGGTATTCTGTTCGGACGAAAACATATCGCTGCTTGCAGACAAAGTACTCGAAGCACAAGAGCAATTAAACAAAGCCGATAACGTATTGAAGATGTTGAAAAGCAGACTCTGTGAAACGGAAAAATCATTGACAAACGTTATGAACGCAATAGAGCAAGGCGTTATAACAAGAACTACAAAAGAAAGGCTTGCGGCTCTTGAAAACGAGAAAGACGATATAGAAGCGAAAATCGCCGTCGAAGAAATGCGACAAGCAAAATGTTATAGCAAAGCCGAAATAGAGAAATTCCTGCGGAAAGAATTCAAAAACAATACGCAAGCGTATCTACAACACATAATAGACAAAGTTATCGTCTATGACGATAAAATAGAGATATACTACAAATACACAAACAATCGCCCCGATGATTCACAAGACGAACGTCGGGGCTGTTTTTCTAGTGAGTGCAAGATAAAAATTAATAAGGCAAAGCGCTCGATGCAAATTCTCCATATTAGTATTGACAGAACGATTCATTTTCAACTTCCGTATGCGATAAACCGTCGTCACAAAATCACTTTCGACCTCGACACACCTTCTCGCTGATAGGCTACTGTCTTCGGAGCGGATTAGTTAAATTCCTTTCCACCAAAAAAAAAGAACGCAATCAACTTGCGTTCTTTTTTTTGTGAAATATCTTGCTCAAATAAAATAACAATAAATATTGTCGTTAAAATAAGCGTTTTTGTAATGATGCGCGTAATAGTTCTTACCTGTAAGTTTGAATCCGCATTTTTCAAGAACTTTGTTTGCCGCGACGTTATTTTCGTCGGCAACGGCTTCGATACACTTTATATCAAGCGGGACTTTTTCATATACAAAGTGTCTTATCGTATCATCAAGGAAGAATAACTCTTTTTTCATCGCTTTGTTAACAATCGCTTTTGACGCTTCGGTCGCATACCCTTTCCCCCTGAATTTATCGAATATAAAAACCTTCAATACGTATTTTACTTCGCAGATACAATCGTCCAGGTCGATCGTTCCGATAAGTTCGTTTGAGTCTTTCAAAAATATTGAGAATTTTAGTTTTGAACTGCAACCGACGCCAACCGGTAATTTATTTTCGTTAAAATTATCGATTTTATACAAATCTTTAAATTGATTTAGATTTTTCTTGCAATACTCCCTCATTATGTTATTTGAAGACTCGTCGCACGGTTTTAATACTAGTCTTTCGGTTTCAAAAGCACCGTTAATGTTGATTACCCCGTTGTAAATTTCGTTATATTTAGTTTTTAGTTCTTTGAACGTATTATTAATGTTTTCAAAAAAAGCAAATTCTTCTTTTGTTAAATCGTCCCGTTCAATATTTTTATATATATCATCAAAAAGGCTAGAAATGGCAATAGTATTCCATAAATATATGCGTGCTTCGTCGCCGAGCGAGAATAAATATTTGAAAATTTTCAGATTTTTGTCATATTCCTCGAATTCTTCTTTATACTGCAAAGAGTAAAAAATAAACTTACTTCCGAATTTTTCTTCGGCAATTTTATCGTATTTTTCACTTAATCTTACATCAAAAAAATAATCAGTAATCATAATTTATCTCCTTCATTTTTCTATTTTACATAATATGTCCTCGAATGTACCGAATTCGTCACATAAAAAAGGACGGCGATGAAGCCGTCCTTATATTGTAAATAATTTAGTCTTTGATGAACGCCGAGAAGGCAAGGTGCGCCGAATAAATGTCCGCTTTGCTTATGAGTTCGTAAGGCGCGTGCATCGAAAGCACGGGCACGCCGACGTCGACGGTTTCGATATTGTT
>ULXZ01008864.1_pt1 | contig 13578 bp, 8 predicted proteins | sample 1961701 | NCBI WGS metagenome assembly ULXZ01 (sample SAMEA4835850, study PRJEB28245) | human gut metagenome | biome: gut microbiome; material: fecal sample | place: Denmark | collected 2008 | reverse complement strand
ACCTGGCAAGTGCGCAAAGCAGTTTGAACTATCAGAGTGCAAACATGAGCCGCTACCAGACCCTCTATAAGAAAGGTTTGGTAAGTGCTGACGATTATGAAAATGCGCTTCTCACCTATCGCCAGGCGTAAGAGCAAGTAGCTTCGGCCAAGGAAAATGTACAGAAAGCCCAAACCAACCTGAGCTATGCTACAATTACATCCCCAATAGATGGAACTGTCATATCAAAAAGCGTAGAGGAAGGACAGACCGTAGCAGCAAGCTTCAACACTCCAGAGCTCTTTACTATCGCTAAAGATCTGACCAACATGCAGGTGATTGCAAATGTTGACGAGGCTGATATAGGCGGTGTAAAAGAAGGCGACCGCGTTAATTTTACAGTAGATGCTTATCCTGACGATGTATTCCAGGGAACAGTAAAACAGGTTCGTCTGGAAGCTACTACAACAAACAATGTAGTCACTTACGAGGTTGTCATCTCTGGCAATGTTAAGTGTTGAATGTTAAATTACTTAGCATCCAATAGCAAACGAAGTTTTCACTTAACATTTAACATTACAACAAGTAAAATGAATTATCAGAATCTTTTCAAAATAGCCATCCGCGCCATTGCTGCCAACAAAATGCGCTCTTTCCTTACCGCACTTGGCATCATCATCGGTATTGCTGCGGTTATTACCATGCTTGCCATCGGACAAGGAAGTAAAGCCAGCATCAAGGCAAACATCGCAGAGATGGGATCAAACATGATTATGATTTCACCAGGTGCAGACATGCGTGGCGGTGTGAGACAGGATGCTTCGTCAATGGAGACGCTGAAGCAAGCCGACTATCAGAGCATCAAAGACGAATGTAATTATATCTCAGCTATTTCTCCTACTGTAAACAGTTCCGGACAGTGGATCTACGGAAACAACAACACCCAAAGTTCCATTTATGGTGTAAACCAAGACTATCTTTCCATCCGACAACTGAAAGTGGCAGATGGAGAAATGTTTACAGATACAGACATTAAGGCTGCATCTAAAGTTTGTTTTTGGGGACAGACAGTAGTTGACTATCTTTTCCCTGATGGCAGTGATCCTATCGGTAAGGTTGTGCGATTTAACAGCATTCCATTCAGAGTAATCGGTGTCTTGAAGAAGAAAGGTTACAATAGTATGGGTATGGACCAGGATGATTTAGTACTTGCCCCCTATACAACAGTAATGAAGCGAATTATGGCACAAACCTATTTAGGAGGCATCGTCTGCTCAGCTATCACCGAAGAGGCTTCTCAACCTGCCCAAGATCAGATTACAGAAATATTGCGACGCAACCACAAATTGAAAGACGCAACAGATACTACTGAAGCAGATGAAGATGACTTCAATATCCGCTCTCAAGAGGAAATTTCAAGCATGATGAATTCTACCATGTCTACAATCACCATCCTGCTCGGATCCGTGGCAGGAATCTCGCTGCTGGTAGGCGGCATCGGAATCATGAACATCATGTATGTATCTGTAACAGAACGAACCCGCGAAATAGGTCTTCGAATGAGTGTGGGCGCACGAGGTATTGATATTTTGAACCAGTTTCTGATAGAAGCTATCTTACTTTCTGTAACTGGCGGTATTATAGGAGTGATATTGGGAGTTAGTTTATCGCTCAGTCTTAACTATTTCTTCCATATAGCCACCCAAATAGAGCCTTGGAGCATTATTATGAGTTTTGCTGTCTGTACATTTACTGGCGTTTTCTTTGGATGGTATCCTGCAAAGAAGGCAGCAAGGCTCGACCCTATCGAGGCTATCAGATACGAATAAAAAAAATGGGAGAACATTAAATATTCTCTGAGGTTTTTCAAAAAAACAAAAAGTTTTTTGGTGAATACAAAATAAAGTTGTACTTTTGCGTCTGCGGAAGTGCAACTTTTTTATTTGAAGTTAAACGAATCGCATGAATTGAATAGTAAACAGGTTTAAATATAGAAGATTATGAAATTTATAGGAATTATTCCAGCAAGATACGCATCAACACGTTTCCCGGGAAAGCCACTTGCCATGTTAGATGGCAAACCAGTGATACAACATGTTTATGAGAAAGTAGCAAGTTGTCTAGAAGCAGCCTATGTTGCAACAGACGATGAGCGAATTTTCAATGCAGTAGAAGCATTTGGCGGTAAAGCTGTTATGACGCGCAAGGATCATAAGAGCGGTACTGACCGCATAGAAGAAGCTATCGAAAAAATTGGTGGAGACTGGGATGTCATTGTCAATGTTCAAGGAGATGAACCTTTTGTTGACAAAAGTCAACTGGAAACCATCTGCCAGTGTTTTGATGACCCAACAACCCAAATTGCCACTTTAGGAAAAGCTTTTACCAGTATGGAAGCTGTAAAAAATCCTAATAGTCCAAAGATTGTTGTAGACAATCAAGGCTTTGCTATGTATTTCTCTCGCAGCATCATTCCATACGTAAGAGGAAAGGAAGAGGAAGAATGGCCCAAGAGTTTTCCTTATCTGAAACATTTGGGCATCTATGCTTACCGCAAAGAAGTTTTAAAAGAGGTAACCAAACTGCCACAAAGCTCACTAGAAATAGCAGAGAGCCTGGAACAACTTCGATGGCTGCAGAATGGCTACAAGATAAAAGTTGGTACTACAGATGTAGAAACTGTAGGCATCGACACGCCAGAAGATTTGCAGCGGGCAGAAGACTTTTTGAAAAACAGAAAGTAATAAAAAACATCATATACTTTTAAAGTATCGCAGAATGAACAAAATTGAAAATATCGTCAAAAAATATATTATTCACCATGGTATGTTCAAGTGGCAAACACCATATATCGTTGCCTTGTCCGGAGGTGCTGATAGCGTTGCCCTATTGCTTATCTTGAAAAATATAGGACTGAATATTACTGCTGCGCACTGTAACTTTCACCTTCGCGGCGAAGAGAGTGACAGAGACGAGCAATTTTGTGTAAATCTGTGCAAACAACAGGGAATCAGTTTGTCTCGAATCCATTTTGATACTTATGCTTATGCCCATTTACACAAGGTAAGTATCGAAATGGCTGCACGCAACTTACGCTATAGCTATTTTGCCCAATTAGTAAAAGACTTGCATGCAGGAGGCATTTGTGTGGCCCATCATCGCGATGACAATGTAGAAACTTTACTTCTGAATCTGTTAAGAGGATCTGGAGTAGACGGATTAGCAGGCATCGCCCCAAAAAACGGAAATATTCTGCGCCCTCTTCTCTGCATCAGCCGACAGGATATATTGCAATACCTAAAAGAAAAAAAGCAAGATTTTGTCACAGATTCAACAAATTTGGAAGACGATGCTTTAAGAAATAAAATTCGCCATCATGTAGTACCTCTTTTGGAAAGTATCAACCCGGCAGCAAGTGAAAATATCGCTCTCTCTGCCAAATACATACGCCAAGCGAAAAGTATACTTGAGAGCATGGATAGCATCAGTACATCCGACTCTTATAGGAAAGTTATATATATCCCTAAAGTATCTGTCATGAATGCTCCAAGTCCGGAATTCATACTTCATAAAGAATTAGGCAGATATGGTTTTCATGGCAATGCCATTGATGACATCTGTGAAAGCCTCTTCAGTCAGGATCGTGGTGTCGGTAAAATTTGGAAAAACGAAGACTATATGATAGTCATCGACAGAGAACAGCTGTTGATTTCTAACATAAAAGACTTGAATAACATTCAGGAGCAAAGAGCGTTCCGACTGCCAGAAGAAGGCATTTACAACATGGACGAAGGAACCCAAATCAAGATAAGAATCTTCTCGCATATGGGTGACTTCATGCCAAGCAAAGAATCGCAATGTATCACTTTGGATGCTGAAAAAGTCAGTTTTCCCCTCACCTACCGACTGGTAAAAGAAGGCGATAGATTTCAACCTTTCGGCATGAAGGGTAGCAAACTGTTGAGTGACTATATGACCGATAGGAAATTTGACTATATACAAAAAAAGACACAGCATGTATTAACTGATAGTAAAGGTGAAATCATCTGGCTTATCGGCGAACGTACGTCTGAAAAAACAAAGATTACCGAAACCACCAAGAAAATATTGGAGGTCATCATCAAATGAAAAAGAAAATATTATATATCACAAGTTTAGTTTTCATTCTGCTGGCTGCCGCCAGCACATGGAGCTATTATTGCCTGAACCCATCAAGTGATAGAGTGAACAAGGCAAAAGCAAACATAAAAGTATACAGTCACTACGAATTAATTCAAAATGGAAAAACAATACTCCGGTTCGACGAAGACACTACGACACTGGCAGCCAACTTTATGAATCGTTGGGCGTTGATTCCTTCATGTGAAGGAAGACTTGCCGCCTGCTACAACAACAGCATCAGCCGGAATCACTATCTTGGCAAAGATGCGGATAGCATCTTTAAAGAGAAAGTTGATTCTTTAGACAGTTTGTATAGAGACTCCAAATGGAAAGTTGGAGAACTGAACTATTATATTCACTCTCATTCTGTTCTGGATGTAGGCTACAACTCTATTTGCGCTTATACCCAACACGAACTGGAACTACGCGATTCTGCCAAGAAACTGATTGATTCCCTGAAACATGTACAGAAAAAGGGACATTTCAAGTTGAAACGCTCCATTTCATATCAAGCCTATTATAGAGACGAGAACGGAAAATGGAAGAGTCAGGCATGCAAACTCATCAAAGCAATGAATGGAGAAACTGCACAAGGAAGCCGCATATTCCAACTTTCCTCAGAAACAACTCCTGAAGGGGTTAAAGCTATTTCACCTCAACTTGCAGCATCTTTAGCAACAGCTCATGGAGTCACACTTCGACGCTCTATTGATTACACCCTCTTACCTGATTCTCTAGGATATTATCGGGGTACAACCGACAGTATCTATCAACCAAACGGTCATGGATGCTGGCAAGGATACGATGGAACCTATTATGAAGGTTACTGGAAAAACGGGAAACGTGAAGGATTCGGATTCAGCATTGCTCCCAAGAAGCCATTACGAATAGGCGAATGGAAAAATGACCGCTATAAAGGCGAAAGACTCGTATATACATCGGAACGTATTTATGGCATAGACCTGAGCAAATACCAGCATGGAAAAGGCAGAAAAAAATATGCTATCAACTGGAACCGTTTACGCATTACACATCTTGGACGTCTCAGCAAAAAGACCATATCAGGAACAGTAAACTTCCCGATTCGCTTCATCTATATCAAGAGTACAGAAGGTAAATCGCTGTTAAATCCATATTACAGAAAAGATTATCGTGATGCAAAAGCACATGGTTACAAGGTTGGAACCTATCACTTCTTTACCACCATAACACCTGCTGCCGAACAAGCACGACACTTTCTGAAACACAGTATCATTAGGAAAGGCGATTTTCCTCCAGTTCTTGATGTTGAACCGCTTCCTAGTCAAATCAAGAAAATGGGAGGGGCTGGAGTATTGTTTGCACGCATTAGAACTTGGCTTAGAATTGTAGAAAGAGCAACTGGTGTTAAGCCTATTCTTTACATCAGCCAAACTTTCGTAAATCGCTATCTGCCACAGGCTCCCGATCTGAAACATAACTACCAGGTTTGGATTGCACGATATGGAGAGTATAAACCAGACATCCGATTGGTATATTGGCAACTCTGCCCCGACGGAAGAGTAGCAGGAATACATGGAGAGGTAGACATCAACGTGTTTAACGGATACGATGATGCTTTTCAAAGTTTTGTTAAGAACAAGACCGTAAAATAACCTTTAAATGAGTAAGTTAGGTTAATTACGTTAAAGTAAGTTATAATTCTAGTCGTGTATCAATATTTTTATTATCTTTGCGCCAATTGTGCAATGTGTAACTAAGAGGAAAGATAATGAGACAGCTTAAGATACAAAAGAGTATAACCAATCGTAATAGTGAAGCCCTCGACAAATATCTTGTAGAGATAGGTAGAGCCCCTATGGTTTCTATTGATGAAGAAATAGAATTGGCTCAAGCTATCCGCAAGGGAGGTAGAGCTGGCGAAAGAGCAAAAAATAAGTTGATTGAAGCCAACTTACGTTTTGTAGTGTCGGTAGCAAAACAATATCAGCACCAGGGACTCACCTTGACAGACTTGATTGACGAAGGAAACATCGGACTCATCAAGGCTGCAGAACGCTTCGACGAAACACGAGGGTTCAAATTTATCTCATACGCTGTATGGTGGATTCGTCAGAGTATTTTACAGGCAATAGCAGAGCAAAGCCGAATTGTTCGACTTCCTCTCAACCAGGTAGGATCACTCAATAAGGTAAACCAGGAAATTAATAAGTTTGAGCAGGAAAACCAACGCCGTCCAAGCGTTGAAGAACTTGCTGCCAGAACGGGTGTTGACGAGGACAAGATTTCTCAGAGCATGGCTGCCAGTGGTCATCATGTAAGCATCGATGCTCCATTTAGTGATGACGATGACAACTCTATGGCAGATGTAATGGCAAGCGGAGAGGATGCCAGAACAGACAAGCAGGTTGACCATGAAAGTATGGCACAAGACCTAAGACAGGTTTTAAAAGTTTGCCTCAAGGATCGCGAACTGAAAATTATCTGCGCATGCTACGGAATTGGGGAAACCGAAAAGGGGCTCGAGGAAATTGGTGATAAAATGGGGCTCACCCGTGAGCGAGTTCGCCAAATAAGAGAAAAAAGCATCACCAAACTGAGAGAATCCGGGAAGATAGGAATCCTTATGAAATATCTTGGTTAGGAAAGCTGTTGCCCAAAATATTTGGCATAGTTCTTCTGCCAAGTAACATCTTAACTCATAATAAATGAAGAAATATCAAACACACATCATTTTGACGATTATCTTCTGCATGATGGCTTTTGCAGCAAATGCAAGAAGAATGTCACCGAGAGACGCCTTTAGTGACTCGGTGATGTGTTTGGTATTTAAATATTCACAATCTGTTGACACAACAGGTAGAGCTGAGCACAAGAGTTATGCCTACACTAAATTTCAAATCAAAACAAACAAACGTAATGCAACGCTCATGCTAGTACCGACAATGTATGCGGTGGCTCATGGCGGTGGCAGAAGATTCATCAGCGAGTTTTATAACCAAATGACGCTAGACGCAAATGGCAGACCAGTTGCCAAGCGTTTGCTGAACATAAGCACCATTCCGCATAGAAGCAACACATTGTCATCAGTTCTGAAATACATGACTCCAACGGTATATGGAGAAACACTTTTCGAAACTAATATTCTTTCTCCTTTCCACTATAAGAATCGCAGATATTATAAATATGCCGTCACCCAATTACCATTCGGCAAAGCACAAGTCTACGTATATCCACGTCTCAAAAACACCCAAGTTATTGAAGCACGTGCCATTGTTGATTCCCAAAGCGGAAAGATAAGCATGGTAGACTTTGAGGGCGAATATGATATGACCCGTTTCTATATCTCGATCATTATGGGTAAAGACGGATTTGGTTCACTTTCTCCTGCAAGGTGCAGCATGAGAGCTAACTTCAGTTTTATGGGTAACAAGATAACGGGCATGTATACAACTGTATACGGACTGCCGAAAATATTAAGTGATTCACTCAATAATGTAGCCGATACTGCATTAATGGCAAAAGTGCGCCCAATTGAATTAAACCAAGATGAGGCTGACATATACAGAAAATTCTATGAAAAAAGAAAACAAATAACAGATTCCTTGAATAACAACATACCAGAGAAAAACTTTGCAAAAGACATACTTTGGGATGTTATAGGTGACAATGTATTAAACAGGATTTCCCAAGGCTTCGGAAAGCAAAACCAAGGCTACTTCCGTATCAGTCCTATTCTCAACCCACTCTATATGGGATACTCCGAGCGAAAAGGAATTGTATACAAGTTTGACCTGAAGGGTGGCTACAGGTTTACAGAAAATCTGGAATTGGGGCTTCGCTTTAAAGGAGGTTACAGTATGAAACAACACAGATTTTATTTCAATATACCAATGACATTCAACTATAACCCGAAGCACAATGGATATCTGAAGTTAGAAATCGGTAATGGTAATAGAATATCGAATAATCGTGTTGCACGAAAGATGTTAGGCATCAGCAAACCTGAAGATAACGATTTTCTAAATCCACTATTCTCAAAATATCCAGGATTGTCATTACCGGAAATTTCAACAGATATTGATGCTAATAACAGGAAACTGACAGAGTTTAAAGATGATTACCTTCGTCTTACTAACCACTGGAGTTTCAACGACTATGTCGGTTTTGAGATTGGCTTGGTTTCACATCAACGAAAAGCTGTAGTAGAAAGTTTCTATAAACTGTTTAATTATCCAAGCAAATATGTGTCAGTAGCACCAGCTGTAGCTTTAGAACTGTTACCATGGGGTAAGAAAGGCTCTATCTTTAAAATAGACTATGAAAAGGGATGGAAAAACCTACTAGGTTCAAACATAGACTACGAACGGGTAGAAGCAGATGCACAAACTATTTTTCAAGCATCACGCCGTCAATCATATTCTATAAGGTTAGGAGCTGGCTTTTATACCCGCAAAGGTGATCATTGGGACTTCGTTGACTATACCAATTTCCATGACGACAATATTCCTGGAGGCTGGAATGATAGCTGGAGTGGAGAATTCGAATTACTGCCATCCCAATGGTATAATGCCAGTGATTATTACGTTCGCGGAAACTTCACTTATGAAGCTCCCATGATTGCAACTGCATGGCTCCCCCTGATTGGGAAATATATAGAAGCAGAGCGTCTGTATGTAAGCAGTCTTGTTGTAAACCATTTACACCCATATACAGAATGGGGATATGGAGTAACAACAAGAGCTATTACATTAGGATTCTTTGCAGCCTTCAAAAACACGAAGTTTAATGGCATAGGCTGTCGCTTCGGTTTTGAACTATTTAGAGATTGGTAATATTCATAAAAGCATGGATAAAACATGATTTCTAGGGCACAATATCAATAACATCATAAAAAAAAACAAAATATGAGTTCACAACTAACTGTTTATAAAGCAAGTGCAGGATCAGGTAAAACATTTACTTTGGCTCGCGAGTATATGACACTCGTGATAGCTAATCCTGCTTCCTACAGAACCATTCTTGCAGTAACCTTCACCAACAAAGCTACTGAAGAAATGAAAATGCGTATCTTAGGAAAATTATACGAAATTGCACACGGACTACCAGAAGCAAACGATTATGTAAATCAAATACAGCAGGCTTTACCGTATCTTTCATCCAAACAAATTCAGAAAAATGCAGAATCAGCCCTGCATTTGCTCATACATAATTATAACTATTTCCGGGTTATGACCATCGATACGTTCTTTCAGAGTGTATTGAGAAATCTTGCACGTGAACTTGATCTGACTGCCAATTTACGGATAGAACTCAATGACTATCAAATAGAACAGCATGCCGTTGATGAACTTATAGAAAGTCTTGAAGATACCGATCGTCTACTTTTCTGGATTATGGATTATATCAAAGAAAATATTGATGATGATAAGAGTTGGAATGTCATAGGACAGATCAAGAAATTCGGTGAGAACATATTCAAGGATTATTACAAAGCTCATTCCGACAAGTTGACAGAATTGATGGAACAAGAAGATTTCTTCAAGGATTTTACCGATCGAATGAAGAAAAAGCGCGATAAGGCAAAAGAGCAGCTTAAAGAAATTGCTGCTACTTTTTTCGATTCCCTTGAAGAAGAAGGCTTTACGTCAGACGACTTAGCTGGAAAAACGAGAGGTATTTGGAGCTATTTCAACAAGCTGAAAAATGGTAAATACAGTGATGATGATTTACATAATGATACTTTCAATAAATGTCGGGAAAGTCCGGAAGCATGGGTCAAAAAATCTGATGTAAAAAATTGTACTGATATCTTCAATTATGTAGAATCGGTGCTCTACCCTATTCTGCTGTTTGCAGAAGATAATCGCCCAAGACTCACCCGCATCTTCAAAAGTACCGATCTGACCATAAAGCATCTTAATCAGCTCCGCCTTTTGGGAAGCATAGATAAAAAAGTCAGGGAGATGAACAGAGAGGCAAACCGTTTCCTTTTGAGCGATACTCAGACCTTGCTCAACTCACTGATAAAGGATAGCGATTCGCCATTCATCTTTGAAAAGATTGGTACTCAACTCGACCATATAATGATTGACGAGTTCCAAGATACTAGCACCATCCAATGGAAGAACTTTAAAGTGCTGCTCGAAGAAACCATGAGTAGAGAAGATGCAGGTAACCTCATTGTTGGTGACGTAAAACAAAGTATTTACAGATGGCGATCCGGCGATTGGAGACTGCTCAATAATATCGATAAAGAATTTAATAAAAGCGCGAAAGAAGTAAGCATAGAAACTTTGGGTACCAACTACCGCTCTGATAGAAACATCATTGAGTTTAACAATGCTTTTTTCACAGAAGCAGTAAAATTGGAGATTGAAGACCTGACAGATAAATGTCCTGAAGAATGTAAACAGCTGGAAAGCGCATATAGCGATGTCTGCCAGCAAGTACCAGACCACCATTCTGTTCCTAAAGGTTCTATCAGTATTCAGCTCCTGGGCGGTGAAAATATTGAAGACAGAATGATGCAAACAACATTGGACACTGTAGACAAGTTGGTTGAAAGAGGTGTTCCTTGCAACAAAATAGCAATCCTGGTAAGAAGCAACCGTAACATACAGGACATTGCTGAGTATTTTATGAACCATTCCGACTATCCGTTGGTTTCTGATGAGGCATTCAGGCTGGATGCCTCCCAGGCAGTATGCACATTGGTTAACGCTCTCTACATTCTGGTACACCCAAATGACAATATTGCATTAGCAACTCTCAACAAGTTTTGTGACACGTATTCTGTAGCTGGAAATATGCCGGAACAACTTTTGACCAATCGTTCTGAGTATCTGGAAATGCCACTGTTCGATCTCACAGAACGCCTTTTTGCAGAACTTAAACTTGGCGAAATAAAAGACATGATCAAGCAAACTGCCTACATCTGTACTTTTTATGATTGCTTAAGTAAATATCTCACAGATAACAGTAGTGATATCACTGGATTTCTGAAAGAGTGGGATAACCGTATCCACGAAAAAAGTATTCATAGCGATGGCGATGGAGGTATCAGATTCCTTACTATACATAAGAGTAAGGGACTGGAATACGATCATGTTATCATGCCTTACTGTGACTGGCAACTAGAAAAAGCCAACACTATCTGGTGCACACCGCAAGAAGCTCCATACAACGAGCTTCCACTGGTACCTATAGATTTCAGTGCTAAACTGATGAAGCAAAGTATATATGAAGCAGATTATAATCATGAACATCTGCAAAACATAGTCGACAATTTGAATCTGCTTTATGTAGCCTTCACACGTGCCAGTCACAATCTGATTGTAATTGGCAAACGAGCTAATAGTGCATATCGTTCTGCCATTATTGAATCTGTACTCGACAAGGTAGCCAGCCGACTTGAAGCTAATGATGTAAAGATGGAGTTAACAGGAATAGGTTCTGATGCCAAAACAGATGACATATCTTTCTGCTATAATGAAATATATGTACCTGATTCTTCCAAGAAATCAAACGAGAAGAAGGATACAAACGTGCTCTCAGCCTATTCTCAACCTTTAGAAATTAAAATAAATGTTACGCCTGAAATGCCAGAATTCAGACAAAGTAACCAGAGCCGTGACTTTATAAAGCGTGATGAAACTGAAGAACAACAGAAGTTTTATATCAAAATGGGTACCATTTTGCACAACCTCTTTTCTACAATCCGCACGGTTGATGATATTGATGGAGCCCTGAAACAGTTGGAGTTAGACGGACTTTTATACGATCAAGACCTCACACCAGAGAAAATAAAGGAGATGATCAGGAAAAGACTTGAATCACCAAAGGTCGCAAAATGGTTTGACAAGGAACTGACCATACTAAATGAATGTTCTATCCTGACAGTTGAAAATGGAAAAGTGGCAGAATACCGTCCAGACCGCGTGATGCAAAACTCAAAAAATGAAACCATCGTGGTAGACTTCAAATTCGGTAAACAGAAAGTAGAACACCATGAACAGGTTAGAAAATACATCGGTTTGTTAAAAAGTATGGGACATCACCGAGTAAAAGGTTATCTATGGTATGTATACCCTAACAGAATAGTTGAAGTAATAAAATAATATGGTTCTATTGCCTCTTTCCAAAAAGTAGGGCAAAATAAAGAACAGTTGCAAACATTGAAAAGTCCATTAAGATATGAAAACATTTTTAAAATATGTAGCAAGAGATATTCTCGAGAAATACGGAAACAATCTCAGCGACATTGCCGTCGTGTTTCCAAATAAACGCGCCGCTCTTTTCCTCAACGAGAGTCTGGCACGTTTGACTGATCACCCTATCTGGTCGCCATCTTACATAACAATCAGCGACCTTTTTCGCAAACATAGCACATTGAAAGTTGGAGACCCAATCAAACTTGTTTGCGATTTACATAAAACATTCGTAGCCTGCACTGGTATTGATGAGACCCTAGACCATTTTTATGGATGGGGACAACTTCTTATCACAGATTTTGACGATATTGATAAAAACATGGCAGAAGCAGAAAAACTCTTTGCCAATCTTAGCAATATACATGAACTTGATGACATCTCATATCTTACAGAAGAACAGAAAACGCTGATTAAGAAATTTTTTAGCAATTTCAACGATGATCACAACTCTGAACTCAAAAAGAGATTTCTACAATTATGGAGCCATTTTCTTGATATCTATAAGCAGTTCAACATGCGTCTTGAAGAACAAGGATTGGCTTATGAGGGGGCTCTGTACAGGAAAGTTATAAATGATGAAAATATCAAATTCCAACACAAGAAATATCTCTTTGTCGGTTTTAATATGATGCAAGTAGTAGAACGGAAACTCTGCGACCGCTTGATGAAAGAGGGTAAAGCACATTTCTATTGGGACTACGATGACTATTATATGCAAAACAACCATGAGGCAGGTCACTACATTCGTGAATATCTCAAATATTATCCTAACGAATTGAATGATATGCCTCCTCATGAACTTCGTGAAATTTATCATAACTTTGATAACAATAAAGACATTACATACATTTCGGCATCTACAGAAAACATCCAGGCCCGCTATGTAAACCAATGGCTTAAAGAAAAGAAACGCTATAAATATGGAAAAAAAGTGGCTATAGTATTAGCCGATGAAGGATTGTTGCAAAGTGTAATACATAGTCTTCCTACAAACGAAGACATCAAGTCGTTGCCAGATTATTCTGAGAACGACAAGTTAGCATATAATATTACATTGGGCTATCCGCTTCAACAGACACCATTCTACAGTTTGCTGCAACAGCTCATCAAGTTGCAGGGCGTAGGTCACCCCAAGCATAGTAACAACTATCGCTTACACAATGTGCTCATGGCACTCCGTCATCCATATACACGCTATATTTCTCAAAATTATAGCAAACTTTTGAGCGCTCTTGATGAGCAGAAG
>ULXZ01060330.1_pt1 | contig 13684 bp, 12 predicted proteins | sample 1961701 | NCBI WGS metagenome assembly ULXZ01 (sample SAMEA4835850, study PRJEB28245) | human gut metagenome | biome: gut microbiome; material: fecal sample | place: Denmark | collected 2008 | reverse complement strand
GTGGCTGCCGCTTATAAGTGTGTTTGCGGACTCATATTCGAATGAAGGCGGAGAGGAGAAGATTCTCGACGAGTTGCTGCATTTTTCGGACGAAAGGGTTAAGGATATTGTAATTTATCCGAGTGTGGTTTCGTTTTCGTCCTATTATATAGATGTTGACGCGGAAAGCGGGCTTTGCAGCGTTGATCTCGGCGTTTTATACAGGCATTTTGTTGAAATAAGCAGGCAGCAGTTCAACTCCGCAGCCGAGGTGTCGCGGATTATGAGCTATCTCGGCGATCAGACGAAATTCAATATTTTTTCGGAAATCGCAAAAAAGCCTGCCTACGGACGCGAGCTTGCGAAGCGGGTCGGCCTTGCCCCGTGTACCGTTTCACAGTATCTGACAAGCCTTAACGGCACGGGGCTGCTGGATTCCCATGCCATCGGCAAAAAAATAATCTATTCCGTGAACAGGCAGCGCGTGGATTCGTTTATTGCGGAGCTGCAAAAAATACTTCACGGCGAAACGGAGTGACGGGATTTTACGGCGCGAAAGCGTTCAACGCCCGTTCAAAATTTCCGAAAAGCTCCGAGTTAAAGTCCGTTTCGCAAAAAACGGATTATTCGGATGTTTCCTTAAAAACGAATATCAAAAACAAAAAAGTTATCCTCAATTTATGATTAAAATGCGGATAACTTTTTGCAAATTTTTTAATTCCAATGCCCAACGGGAGCGCGGGGGCGGCGGATTACAGCTTTACAAGCTCATATTCCTTGCTGCCGAATCCCAACTCCGCTGCGGCATCAACCGTGTGTGCGCCGTTGCGGCTTTCAATGCGCTCAAGCAAATGATCCCTGCCGGGGTCATCGGAGGCATAAACAAGGTCGAGACATGCGCGATCGACAGCTATCGGGTCAAGTGATGCAAGAATTCCGATATCTGCCATGCAGGGATCTTCCGCAACGGAACAGCAATCGCAGTCAACGGACATATTCTTCATGACGTTGATAAAAACCATATTGCCGCTGAAATGACGCACGACGGCTTCCGCCGCGTCGGCCATGGATTCAAGAAACGAGTCGTGGTCGCCTGTCCAAATCTTCTCCGGCTCGCCTGCACCGTGGATATATGCCTTGCCGTAGGAGGAGGCGCAGCCGATGGAAAGCTGCTTCAGCGCGCCGCCGAACCCGCCCATCGGATGCCCCTTGAAATGGGAAAGCACAAGCATGGAGCCATAGTTAAGCATGTTTTTGCCGACCTGAACCTTTTTGATGCGCTTGCCGTTCGGAATCAAAAGCTCGGCATCCGGCCCTTCCGCATCCATAATGTCAACGGTGAAATGCTTGCTCCAACCGTGTTTTTCCATGGTTTCACGGTGTTTTTCGGTTGTGTTGCGTCCGCCGTCGTAGGCGGTGTTGCATTCAACCACGGTTCCGTGCACATCATTGACGACAGGCTGCCAAAATTCCGGTTTCAAAAAGTTTTGATTTCCGGGTTCGCCCGAATGCAGTTTTACGGCAACTTTGCCGGGAAGAATTCCGCCGGGCAGGTCATTCGATGCCGCATGAAAAAGCTCAACCACCTTTTCAGCTGTGATTTCGGAAGAAAAAAACACTTTTGATTTCATTTACGAGACTCCTTACAATGGATAAATTAAAAAACTGATTAGCAATAACTTCATCCGCATCCTACTGCCCTGTTCCGCATTTTCAAATTTATTCCGCTTGAATGCTTGCCTTGTAGCGGTTCAGCTTGACTGCATCGTCAATCTCAAGATCGTTTGTGCCGCTGAGTGACTCAAGGTGATGCGTGAATTCGTGCCGCAAGATGTGCCGAACCTCGGCCTTCAGCTTTTCGTCCGGCAAATTCCCGTAACTGCGCAAAATAGAACCGCCGTACAACACAATGCTCCGTCCCATCTGCGGCGAGTTCCTGTATTCACCCAACACAAGCAGCGGCTTTTTCGGATCGGATTGCGGGTGCGCTTTTGTAATCGGAGAAAGTATGATTCCTCCGTTTAGCTCACGGTAAAATACCTGCGGAAGCTCCTCCGCCGCTTCATCGGCAAATATGCGCAGCTTGTCCAATCGTTCGGAATAGGTCGGTGTGCGCTTTGCCGCACATGCTTGCGGCACAGCTGAAGAAATGTTCGGATTAAAAACCTTCTCTCCCGAACAGGTTTGCGGCGCGGCGGAAAAAACATTGACATTTATGTCTTTTTGCTCCAAAGCTATTCCTCCGTTTCCTCTCAGCATCGGAACCGGCACTGCACGCAAATTTGTAAATCACTTGCAGATTGCACTGCCCAATGACGGCTCCCGATTGCATTGTACATCATATTTAAGAATATTTCAAGTGAAAACGAAGGGCGATCCGGTTTGGTTCGAACGCCGCAATACAGATAAAATTAATATATTATCGCAGCGGAACATAAAAATGTACAGCAGCGTTTTATCATATCGAATTGAATATGTCTCAATGAAGGAATAATACCGTCAGAAATATAAAAAGAACATGTAAGCACACAATAAGCGAAGTCAATATTTGTGGTGAACAGAAAGAATGACGCTGAATGTCATATGTTGCTTTTTTTGACGGATAAAGGTATAATATAACCGATTAAAGGGCAATTGCAGAATGCTGCAATGAAATTGTACGCACTGAGAGGTAAAAAATTTGAACAGATTATCCAAAGAGCTTGCAGCGGCGGTTGCAAAAAGTGACAGAGAGAACGGAAACGACTGGCTGCCGTTTTGGATGCATTCATTTGACGCGGCGGGCATTATGGAAAAACTCGCACAAAAGAGATTGCCGGAAAGCATTTCGGATTACCTTTGCGCTGAATGCGGCGGCAGGGAAAAACTCTTTTCAACACTTAAGTTTTGTGCGCTTGTGCATGACATCGGCAAACTCACAATTGTGTTCCAATCCCGCATATATGATGCGGTTGACTTTTCACCTTTTGCCGATTGTGTGGAGCTGCCGAAATCAAGCAGTCTTGGTAATGCGTCCGACACTCCGCATGCGCTTGCAAGCGAAGCAATTCTTTTGAAACTCGGCTGCCGGGAGGGTGTTGCTTCAATTGCGGGTGCGCATCACGGGCGGCCGTCTGCATGGGCAGATGTTCGCGACCAAATAAGCGGAGCGTGCACAGCTGTTGAAAACTTTTACGGAAAAAGGGGGAAATACAGGAAGTTATTTGAATCGCTTTGGAAGGAATGGATCGATTTTTCGCTTGAATGTGCCGGCTTTTCCGAATTAAGCGACCTGCCTGATATGGCGGTTCCCGCGCAGGTGGTTATTTCCGGCATGTTGGTAACGGCGGACTGGATCGCAAGCAACACAACATATTTTCCGCTTATATCGGCCGACCAAAAAGGCGAATTCGGCGATTATCCGAAAAGAATCGAAAATGCATGGACAACGATCGGGTTCCCGAATATGTGGGAATCAAAAGCGCGCTTCGGACTGGATGACGAAGCATTTAAAGAACGATTCGGATTTTTGCCGAACCCGACGCAGGCGGATATCATTTCAACCGCAACGGATGCAGAGTCCTCGGGAATCTACATAATCGAAGCCCCTATGGGATTGGGAAAGACGGAAGCGGCACTTGCACTTTCGGAAATACTTGCCGCAAGAGCCGGCGCAGGCGGTATGTTCTTCGGAATGCCGACGCAGGCAACTTCAAACGGAATTTTTCCGCGGCTTGAAAAATGGGCAGACGGGTTGGCGGAGGATGAGCAAACCCTTTTGGCGATAAAGCTTGCGCACGGCAATGCCGCTCTGAATGAGGACTATCGGGAGCTGTTCACCGGGCACAGCAATTTGAACATCGAGTCGGACAGCGGACTCATTGTGCACGACTGGTTTTCGGGAAGAAAGCAAACCCTGCTTTCGGATTTTGTTATCGGAACGGTCGATCAGCTGCTGATGGCGGCACTGAAGCAAAAGCATGTGATGCTGAAACACTTCGGTCTTTCCGGAAAAGTGGTCGTTGTTGACGAATGTCACGCTTACGACGCCTATATGAGCAAATATCTTGATATGGCGATACAATGGCTTGGAATTTATAAAGTTCCGGTGATTATTCTTTCGGCAACGCTTCCGGCGAAACGTCGTGCGGAGCTTGTTGAGGCGTATGTCGGACGGGGACTAAAGTGCATCGATGACGCGTGGAAGAGCAGCCTTGCTTATCCCCTGCTGACGTACACGGAGAAGAATTTTGTAAAGCAGAAGGCGCTTTCCTTTAGCGGTGAACAAAAGGAAATCTCCGTTAAAACGATTTACCGCGATGAAGTAACTGCGCGGGCAGGCTATGCCGCCGAACGCGGCGGGTGTGTGGGCGTGATCGTCAATACCGTGCGAAAAGCACAGGAAATTGCGGCTGAATTGCAGTCCGCTTTCCCGAAAGCCGAAGTTATTATCATGCATGCGCAGTTCATAATGACGGATCGTGCGAAGCGCGAGGAGCAGATACTTAAGCGTGTGGGCAAACACTCCACCCCGGAAAGCAGACACGGACTGATAATTGTCGGAACGCAGGTGCTTGAACAATCGCTTGACCTTGATTTTGATCTTATGATAACGGAACTTTGCCCGATGGATCTGCTTTTGCAGCGCACAGGCAGGCTGCACCGACATAACAGGGTTCGTCCGCAGGGACTGGAAACGGCAAGCTGCTTTGTTCTTGATGAAACGGATGACAGTTTTGATTCGGGAAGTGCGGCGATTTACGGTGAATGGCTGTTGATGCGGACGCGGGCATTGCTGCCGAACAAATTGACGATTCCGAGCGATATTCCCCTGCTTGTTCAGCAGACCTATGATGAAACAAATAACGAAATGCTCGGAGAACTGACCGAGGGCATGAAAAAGGCGCAAGAAGAGAACAAGCTCAGAACAGGTAAAAAAAGGCGCAGCGCAGAAAACTACCTGATTTCGAAGCCGTCAAATAAAAAAGGTAAATGCCTGGACGGCTGGCTTGATAATGATATTAAGCCGAACAACGAACAGACGGGCGAAAAAGCCGTGCGTGACGGGGACCCGTCGGTTGACGTTATCGCATTGATGCGCGACAGAGAGGGACTGATACGCATAATTGCGGACAAGCCCGAAACGATCATTCCCGCCGACAGGCCGCCGTCAAGGGAGGAAGCTTTGCTTATCGCACGGCAAAAACTCCGTCTCCCCGGTTTCTTCGGGAGGCGCTGGAAAATAGATGATACGATTGAGCAGCTTGAGGCCGAAACACAAAATGTTTTTTCCGCATGGCAGGATTCGGCACTGCTCAAAGAGGAGGTCGTTCTGCTTTTTGATGAAGACCTGAATGCAGACCTTGCCGGAGTGCAGCTGCATTATGATATAAAAACAGGATTAACCTATGTAAAGGAGTGAAATGATGAAGGACATTGAATTCAATCTGCTTGACGAAAAATGGATACTCGTTCGAAAAAGCGACTGCACCGTTGATGAGCTTTCACTGACGGATGCATTGCTCAAATCCCATGAGTATGTTGAGCTTGCGGGCGAACTGCCCACGCAGAACGTTTCGATTCTGCGGCTGATGCTCGCCGTTTTGCACACGGTCTTTTCAAGATACTCGCCGCAGGGCGAACCTGCGCCGTTGTACGATTCGGATGACGCCGAATATCGTTGGAAAGAGCTTTGGAACGCCGGCCGCCTGCCGGAAAAACCGATCAAGGAGTATCTTGCGTCGGTGCATGACAGATTTTGGCTGTTTCATCCCGACAGGCCGTTTTATCAGACCGAAGCAGCAAAGATCGGAACAGAATACACCGCATCAAAGCTGAACGGCGCCGTTTCGGAAAGCGGAAACAAAATCAGGCTGTTCTGCGGCTGCACCGGCGTTCAAAAAAGCGAACTGAGCTATTCGGAAGCCGCAAGATGGCTGCTTTATGTAAACAATTATGATGATACTTCTTCAAAGCCTAAAGGGAAAAATCTGCCGTCCCCCGGCGCAGGGTGGCTCGGAAAACTCGGTTTAATCACAATTCGGGGGAACAACCTGTTCGAAACGCTTGTGTATAATCTTATTTTGCTGAATCACAAGCGCAATTTTTCGGAGGTTTGGGGTCCGGAATGCCCGGCGTGGGAGCCGGATGTTCCGAATACTGCGGAACGTGCTGAAATTCCAATGCCGGATAACCTCTCGGAGCTCTACACTCTTCAGTCTCGTAGGCTGTGGCTTAACCGCGATGATAACGAAAAAGTTATCGGTTATAACCTTTTGGGCGGAGATTTCTTCGAAAAAGTGGATGCGTTTATTGAGCCGATGACCGTTTGGAGCAAGGTCAAGGGAAATGAACGTGCAGGCGAGAAATTTCAACCTCGCAGACACGATTCGTCCGTTCAGATGTGGAGGGAGTTTTCGTACGCATTTGAAACGGCAGAAGGCAGTCATATTCCCGGCGTTGTACTTTGGACGAAATATATTAAACAGATGCTTCCGGAAAGTCGAAAGCTGATAAGCTTTAGCATAGCATCAGTGCAATACGGAGACAAAGATTTCTTTGTAAATGATGTTTTCTCTGATTCGTTAACTTTTCACACGGATCTTCTCACCGAAATCGGAGAACATTGGCGGGCAAAGATTACGGATGAGATAAAAAAATGTGACGAATCGGCCGCTGCACTGCGATTCCTTGCAAAGGATATAGAGCTTGCGGCAGGCTCGTCGGAGGATACGGTTCTGAAACGCGCCGTTGTCGAACGCGCCCGTGAACAGTACTATTACGAGATCGACTTACCCTTCCGAAACTGGCTGGAGGGGATCGATCCAAACTGGGGAACAGATTCCGAACAAAAGTACCGGGCAATTGAAGAATGGCGCGAAACCGCAAAACGAATCGCATTGCGCATCGGTCAAGAGCTTGTTGAATCGGCGGGCACGGCGGCAATTGTCGGCCGTGCGATAAAGGATAAGAATGATAAAGAAAGGTATTATTCCGCTCCCGACGCCTATCGTTACTTTAAGGTCAAATTGAATGAAATTTATCCGAAGGAGGAGAACAATGACTGAAAAAGAAATAAGAATCACCGCTTTTATGAAGCGAAAACTCGAGCGGCTCAGAACGCTGCCCGAGAATCAGTGCCGAGCGGAGCTTGCCGAACTGCGGCACGGAATCGGACACGCCCCCGGGGAGCTTCCCGCAATTTGGGGTGCATTCCTGACCGATCTTCCGGAGGAGTTTTATCGGAATGACGGTAACGCTTCGCCGGGGGAATGGGCGGTTTACACCGCATTGACCATGTTTGCACTGCATCAGCAGGGGCATGATTTCAGGTCCGAATGGATGAATGAGGACGGACTGAAGTTCGGGGCTTCGGTGCGAAAACTTGCCAAGGACGAGGATGAGCTGAAGCGCATACGCGCCAGATTCAACAAGATCGCAACGGCATCGGATCTGCCCGAACTCAACCACCACCTGCGCGGCGTGATAAATCTTCTCAGCGGCAACGGTATAAAACTCGACTATGCGGATCTTGCCGTTGACCTGTATAATTACAGCTATGCGGAAGGAAGAACAAAAGTAAGGCTCAAATGGGGACAGGATTTCTGCCGCCAAATAAAAAATGATGAAAACTAATGTGGAAAGGAACCAAAACTATGAAAAACAGATGCTATCTTGATGTACACGTACTCCAAACCGTTCCGCCGAGCTGCGTTAACCGCGACGACACCGGCAGCCCGAAAACGGCGATCTACGGCGGCACGACCCGTGCGCGCGTTTCCTCACAGGCGTGGAAACATGCAATGCGCGAAATGTTCCGCGAAGAACTCATTGAACCGGATATGCTCGGGATGAGAACAAAGAACGTTATAAGCATGGTTGCGGAGGAGATTCTGAAACTGAACCCCGATGCGAAAGCGGCGGAACTTGCAGAAAAAGTGCTTACAAGCGCCGGCGTGAAATTTAAAGACGATAAGAAAGGTGAAACAAAGGATAAAAAGGCGGAAGCACTCTTTTTCATGAGTGCGGCGCAGGCAAAAGCACTTGCCGAGATCGCAGTTTCCGAAGGCACGGCTGATAAGGATGCCTGCAAAAAAGCACTCAAGAACAACCCTTCTGTTGATATCGCGCTTTTCGGGCGAATGGTTGCTTCCGAAGCAACTTTGAATTGCGATGCCTCCGCGCAGGTTGCGCACAGCATTTCAACCCACACCGTGCAGAACGAATACGATTATTTCACCGCCGTTGACGATCTTGCTCCGGAGGATAATACCGGCGCGGGTCACCTCGGAACGGTGGAGTTCAATTCTTCAACGCTCTATCGCTATGCAACGGTCAACCTTGTTGAGCTTTCGAATGCCCTCGGGAAACAGGTCACGGCGGAGACAGCGGCAAAATTTGTTGAAGCGTTTGTTCGATCAATGCCCACTGGCAAACAGAACACCTTTGCAAACCGCACCCTTCCGAGCATGGTCTATGTCACAATTCGACGCGATCAGCCCGTTAACCTTTGCGGTGCGTTTGAAAAGCCCGTTTCGGCAAAGAACGGCGGTTATTCGGAGGAATCCGAAGAAAAGTTTGTTGAATACGCAAACAAGGTTTACGGCAAGTACGCCTCCGCGCCCGATCGTGCATTTGCAGTCGGTGAAGCCGTCGGAAAACTTGAGGAATGCAAATGCATGAGCCTCGACAGACTGCTTGGGTCGGTTGCGGAGTGCGTTAAGGAATATCTCGGCGAGAGCGAGGGCATGTAATGGCTGTTTTGCTTCTTCGGCTTTCCGCTCCGCTGCAGGCGTGGGGAACCGAAAATTCAAAATTTGAGATCCGAAAAACGGGAAGGGAACCGTCAAAAAGCGGCATTGTGGGCTTGCTTGCAGCGGCACTCGGCATTCGGCGAAACGAGCCGGAAAAGCTCCGCGAGCTGAATGCGCTGCGAATCGGCGTCCGCATTGACCGCGCGGGAAAGCTCCTTCGGGATTTCCATATGGCGCATGCAGAAAAGACTTCATATCTTACCGAACGTTATTATCTTTCGGATGCCGTCTTCCTTGTCGGATTGGAGGGAGAACGGGAGCTTTTGGAGCGCATTGAATTCGCGTTGTCGCATCCGGTGTTTCCGCTGTTTTTGGGCAGGCGTTCCTGCCCTCCGACGCTGCCGATCGTTCTTGACGACATTAAGGAGGACGGGCTGATTAAAGTGCTGCGGACGTATCCGACGCTTGACGATTCCTTCAAAAAGAAGTACAATATGACAGCGCACATATATGCGGATTATTCGGAAGATGATGAGCAGAATTCGGATGCGGACGAACCGAGAGTGATCGGACGTGAAGCGCGGCGTGACCTTGCGGTTTCGTTTGACCCGCGCTGCCGTAAACATACCTATCGCACTGTTGCGGCGTATGAATCCGTTAACAAGGCGGAGAAGGATACGGACGCAGCGGAGCATGACGCGTTTGCAGAATTGGAGGACGCAGATGTATCTTTCGAGAATCAAGCTTAACACACAGAAACGCGAAACAATGAAAGCACTTGTCAATCCGCAGCAGATTCACGGTGCGATTGAAGTTTTGAACGGAGAACCGTCCGAAGATTCCGATGCCGCGGATGAAAAAAATCGTGCGCGCAGTCTTTGGCGCATAGACACGCTCGGCGGGGAGATGTATCTGCTCGTTTTGACGCAGGACAGGCCAAAACTGTCCCGTGCGGCGGAGCAGCTGGGTTACGGCGGAATTAACGTTGAAACAAAATCATACGATCCCCTGCTTGCACGAATTGCGGAAGGCAGCCGCTGGAGGTTTCGCCTGACAGCCAATCCCACAAAGAGCATCAAGCGCGAAGACGATCCGCAGGCTCGCGGAAAGGTAACAGCCCTTATTTCGGTCGGACAGCAGGAGGAGTGGCTTGCTTCTCATGCGCAAAGTTACGGATTTGAACTCGCGCCCGATGAATTCCGTGTTGTTCATTCAAACAGGTATTCTTTCAAAAAACGCGGAAAGAACAAGGAAGTAAGACTGCTTTCCGTAACTTTTGAAGGCATTTTGACAGTTACGGATGCAGCCCGCTTTCGGGAAACTTTGACTCAGGGCCTCGGCAGGGGTAAGGCTTACGGAAACGGACTTATGACAGTTGTGGGCATCGGGGAAGGCGTCAATGGCTGAAATTCCGGGGATGATCCGCCCTTCCGTTCAGTCTCTGCCGCAGATTGGCGACAGAATGACCTTTCTTTACTTTGAGCACTGTAAATTGAGCCGTGCGGACAGCGCGATAACCGTTACGGATGAAAAAGGGATCATTCATGTTCCTGCCGCTGCAATTTCGGTGCTCATGCTCGGCCCGGGAACGGATGTGACTCACCGTGCAATGGAGCTTATCGGTGATGCCGGTGTGAGTGTAATCTGGGTCGGGGAGCACGGCGTTCGGTACTACACCGGGGGCTGTGCTTTGACGGGAAGTTCACGTCTGCTTGTGAAACAGGCTGCTCTTGTGACGAACCAGCGGGGGCATCTCAACGTTGTTCGAAAGATGTACAGTCTGCGGTTCTCCGGAGAGGATGTGGCTCACCTGACTTTGCAGCAGCTGCGCGGGCGCGAGGGAAGCCGTATGCGTTCCGTTTATCGGCATTGGTCAAAGGAAACAGGCGTTCCGTGGCATGGGCGAGACTATGACCCGGAGGATTTTTCATCAGGAGACCCGGTAAATCAGGCATTGTCCGCAGGGAATGCCTGTCTGTACGGCCTTGCTCACGCCGTGATTTGCGCACTCGGTTGTTCCCCCGGCCTCGGCTTTGTGCATATCGGCCATTCGCTTTCATTCGTTTATGATATTGCTGATTTGTACAAGGCGGAAATCACGATTCCGATCGCATTTCGGCTTGCGGCAGAGTCTCCGGAGGATATCCCGTCCCAAACAAGGCGCAGTGTGCGTAATGCGCTTGCAGAAAGCCATGTTTTGGAGCGAATGGTGAAGGATATCAAATACCTTCTTTCCGATGAATCCGATTTCGGCGAAGAAGGCTGCAAGCCGCTCTATCTTTGGGATGACCGCAGCGGCAGTGCAGAATACGGTAAATCCTATCGGGAGGATTGACGTTGACAGTGATTACTTTGAGCGACTGCCCGCCGAAAGTTCGGGGGGATCTGTCCAAGTGGTTATGTGAAATCAGCCCCGGAGTGTATGCCGGCAATATTAATGCGCGCGTTCGCACGGAGCTTTGGGCGCGGGTATGCGAAAACCTGAAAAGCGGGCGCGCAACCATGGTTTACAGTGCGCGCTGCGAACAGCAGATGAAATTCGAAGTTCATAATGCTCACTGGGAGCCCGTTGATCTTGACGGAATACTGCTTATGCGCCGCCCGCTTCCGAAGCCGCATAAGGCAGAAGACAATTCGACAGGGGCTCCGCAAAGCAGAGCAGGAAAAATGCTGCTCGCGCGTCGTGCTGAAAAAGCGCGCAGGCGGGAGGACTATGTTGTTATTGACGTTGAAACAACGGGGCTTTCGCCCGAGAGGGACGGCATTATTGAAATCGGTGCACTGCTGATAAGAAACGGAGAAGAGGCAGAAGAATTTCAAACACTCGTCAGGCGGGATTCACCGCTGAGTGCGGATGTTGTCCGCCTTACGGGAATTACGGATGAAATGCTTGCAGTTGAAGGCATTCCTCTGAGCGAGGCAATCAACGGGCTTGTTGCATTCGTTGCGAACCGCCCGATTGTTTGCCATAATGCGGATTTTGACTGCGGGTTTCTGATTTCGGAGGCAAAACGCTGCGGCGTGAAGTTGTTTCGCAGTTCCTGCACAGATACTCTTGCCTTGGCGCGCAGGCGCGTGAACGGAGTTAAACAGTATTCGCTTGGGCATCTTTGCGAATACTTTGGGATTGATGCCGGCGAACGTCACCGTGCGCTTCCGGATTGCAAACTTACATTCAGGCTGTTTGAGAAGTTAAATGAAATTTGAACTGCTCAGGAACAAAAAGGCTGATTCCTAAAGGATCTTTTTAGTGTTTTCCCCGCATCCGCGGGGGTGATCCCGTGTTTTTTCGTTCGGGTTGTTTATGAGTCCGGTTTTCCCCGCATCCGCGGGGGTGATCCCCCGAGGCGGCGATTTCGCGCCGGGCGAACTCGGTTTTCCCCGCATCCGCGGGGGTGATCCCGTTGGTGCCGATAATCACTGTGCGGTCGTCTGGTTTTCCCCGCATCCGCGGGGGTGATCCCCGGCAGCATCAGGTCAGGAACGCCGCGTTTCAGTTTTCCCCGCATCCGCGGGGGTGATCCTCTCGTTACCGTTCTCGTCAAGATACATCATCTGTTTTCCCCGCATCCGCGGGGGTGATCCCAGAATACCACAATCACCAATTACCGCAAAATTGTTTTCCCCGCATCCGCGGGGGTGATCCCGCCAGCAGCCGCGATTCAGTTTGCGCTTGCAGTGTTTTCCCCGCATCCGCGGGGGTGATCCCGGGAGGCATTGCCTCCCTTATCTTGTTAAATAGTTTTCCCCGCATCCGCGGGGGTGATCCTAGTCCCGCGCGAGTATCTCAATGCACCAATAAGTTTTCCCCGCATCCGCGGGGGTGATCCCGGCTTGCGCCGTAATTTTGCGAACGTCATAAAGTTTTCCCCGCATCCGCGGGGGTGATCCCTGATGATGTTTCTGTTGATGCTTACGGTGTTTGTTTTCCCCGCATCCGCGGGGGTGATCCCATCATCCATGCCGCAGGCGTTGTTAAGTATCCAGTTTTCCCCGCATCCGCGGGGGTGATCCTCTTCAAGGCCGCCGACACTCTCGGGGTTGAACGTTTTCCCCGCATCCGCGGGGGTGATCCTACGGAGCAGTGCAGGAATATACTTTTCCGCTAGTTTTCCCCGCATCCGCGGGGGTGATCCTCAAGCGATGATAAAATAATTGGTGACATAGAGGTTTTCCCCGCATCCGCGGGGGTGATCCTACAACTCCGGGCTATGGAAAAAGAACTTCCAAGTTTTCCCCGCATCCGCGGGGGTGATCCTAGCTGACTTTTTCGGTGAGATTTCGGTTTCTTGTTTTCCCCGCATCCGCGGGGGTGATCCCAACCATATTATACACCCCTTTTGCCGTCCTGTGTTTTCCCCGCATCCGCGGGGGTGATCCTCGTCGGAGTCCTGCTCCGGAAAGCACCTGCCGGTTTTCCCCGCATCCGCGGGGGTGATCCTGCGATCCGCAAGCTCGAGCGCAAGATCGTGCTGTTTTCCCCGCATCCGCGGGGGTGATCCCCATGTGTTTGTCTCGGGTATTGGGATAAACAAGTTTTCCCCGCATCCGCGGGGGTGATCCTCGTTTGCCCGCAAGCCTTGCAAGTGTCGGAGTGTTTTCCCCGCATCCGCGGGGGTGATCCGTAGTCAACCGCCTCTTGCAGCCTCTCATGAGGGTTTTCCCCGCATCCGCGGGGGTGATCCTAATTGACAAAACAGGGTATTTTAAGGAAAACGGTTTTCCCCGCATCCGCGGGGGTGATCCTGCGCGCCGCAGCAGGAACAACCGCAGCCTTTGGTTTTCCCCGCATCCGCGGGGGTGATCCCGGCGCGAAAGTCGTGCAGGACGGGCATTCTGTGTTTTCCCCGCATCCGCGGGGGTGATCCTAGATAAATACACGCCACTCAAAAGGCACTCAAGTTTTCCCCGCATCCGCGGGGGTGATCCTAATTACGTGGCAGGTCTCGTGTCCGGCATACGGTTTTCCCCGC
>ULXZ01052519.1_pt1 | contig 13757 bp, 9 predicted proteins | sample 1961701 | NCBI WGS metagenome assembly ULXZ01 (sample SAMEA4835850, study PRJEB28245) | human gut metagenome | biome: gut microbiome; material: fecal sample | place: Denmark | collected 2008 | reverse complement strand
GCGTGCAGCTTTTTGGCGCTTCGCCTAAGCCCTTGTTTGCTTCCACAACTTTCCGTGAAGAACCAATCTTACTTTGCCATCATTCCCAGCAGCTTCTCCTTCACCGCCAGCGCCAGTTTCCGATGTTCCTCCGGCATCATATGAATCCCATCCACCTTTGACGGCTGCACAATCTCCTGCGTATTCATCATCTCCACACCGAGCCACTCACACAAACCCTTCATCAGTGCCGGGAATTTCCGCGATTCCTGCCCCTTGCCGTACAGCGTGTCCCACTCCGCCACATTCTCGCCAATTTCAATCGGCGTCAGTACCAGAATCCGCGGCTTGTTATCCCCGAACAGCGGCACGCTCGCGGGGTACAGCTGGTCGAACGTCTGAATCGTGCGAATCAGCGTGCCGACGCCGTTGACGCTCGCCTGTGCGGAATGCTCCTTCAGGTCGTTCGTGCCGAGCATGATGATGATGGCGTCCAGCGGGCGCAGGGTGTCCAGCGCGTAGGGCAGCGCGCCCAAGCCGGTCATGAAATTCTTGCCGGGTTCAGGAAAGACGGTGGTTCTGCCGTTCTGCCCGTTCTCGTGGATGCGCCAGTCCGCGCCAAGTTCGTCCTGCAAAATGCCTGTCCAGCGGGTGTGTTCGTCGTAGCGCTTGCAGGTGCCGGGGATGAAGCCCCAAGTGTTGCTGTCGCCGAAGCAAAGAACGTGTTTCATGCAAATTTCCTCCCCTTTTGCAAAAAGGGCGGCATCCCGCATGAAAAACGAGATGCCGCTTTTGCTTAAATTTCGATAGTCCCCGTGAAGTCGGTGTTAGCGTCGCCAGTCAGCCAGACTTTTCCGTCCTCCTGATAGCGGACGACGAGCGTGCCGCCGGGCAGGCGCACATCAATGTCCGCACCGCGGGTGCAGAAGCCGTTTTCGACTGCCGCGACTGCCACCGCGCACGCGCCCGTGCCGCAGGCCGCCGTTTCGCCGATACCGCGCTCCCATACGCGCATCACGATGTCGTTCTTGTCCACAATCTGGGCGAACGAAACGTTCACGCGTTCCGGGAACAGGCTGTCCGTTTCAATCTGCGGACCCACCTGCTCCAGCGGGATGCGGTTTACATCCTCCACGAAGATGACAACATGCGGATTGCCCATGCTGACGCAGCTGATTTCGCGCTTTTCGCCCGCAAGGAAGACAGGGCGCATCATCACGCGGTCGCCGTCGAGCTTGACGGGAATCTTCGCCGGAGCAAACGCCGGGCAGCCCATGTCCACCAGCACGGAGAACACCTGATCTTCGCGGATGAACAGCTTCGCCGTCTTAACGCCGCTGCCAGTCTCGACCGCCATTTTGTCCTTGCGCACATGGCCGTTCTCGTACAGGTACTTGCAGACGCAGCGCAGGGCATTGCCCGCCACCGAGCCTTCCGTGCCGTCGGCATTGAACATGCGCATCTTCGCATCAGCGATGGTTGAGGGCATAATCAGCACAATACCGTCCGAGCCGACACCCGTGCGGCGGTTGGACAGGCGAACAGCCAGCGATTCGGGGCTTTCCACCGTCTGGTCGAAGCAATCGAAGTACAGGTAGTCATTGCCCGTGCCGCGCATCTTGGTGAAAGTCAGCTTCTTGTGCTTGGTGCGCATGTTGTTGATGTCCACCAATTCGACGTTGCCCAGCGAGTAGCGGCTGGTCAGCGCGTTGGCGAGGGCATTCGCCGTGTCAAGGCTGGTGAACAGCGGGATGCCGCGTTCGACCGCCTTGCGGCGCATCCGGACAGATTCCAGCTGCGGCAGACGACCCTTGTTGGACGTGGAAATGACGTACTGCACCTGCCCCATTTCCAGCATTTTCTCCTGCGCTTCCTTCTTCACGACGGCGGCATACAGCCCATGCTCCTGCATGGCGCGCGCCGTGCCGGGCGTGGCGAAAATGTTGAAGCCGAGCTTGGCAAACTTGCGCGCGCAGTCAATGGCTTCCGGCTTGTCCTTGTCGCGGACGGAGACGAGAATGCCGCCCTGATGGCGCATCTTGTAGCCCGCGGCGACGAGTCCCTTGAAGATGGCCTCCTGCAGGTTCGTGCCGATGCCTAGCACTTCGCCGGTGGACTTCATCTCCGGGCCGAGGTGAGTATCGACATCCGCCAGTTTCTCGAAGGAGAAGCACGGCACCTTGACCGCGTAGTACGGGCTTTGCCGGTACAGCCCCGTGCCGTAGCCCATGTCGCGAATCTTTTCGCCCAGCATCGCGCGGACGGCGAGGTCAACCATCGGCACGCCCGTCACCTTGCTGATGTACGGCACGGTGCGGCTGGCGCGCGGGTTCGCCTCAATGACATAGACTTCGTTATGATAGACGATATACTGAATGTTGATAAGCCCCAGCGTACCGAGTTCGAGCGCAATCTGCCGCGTGACCTCAATCAGCCGCTGCGTCATCGCGCCGGTCAGGTTCCACGCCGGATAGACAGCAATGGAGTCGCCGGAGTGGATGCCGGAGCGCTCGACGTGCTCCATGATGCCGGGAATCAGCACGTCCGTGCCGTCGCAAATCGCGTCCGCTTCCGCCTCGATGCCCATCAGGTACTGGTCAATCAGCACCGGGTTCTCGATGCCCTGCGCGAGGATAATGCGCATGTACTCCACAATGTCGCTGTCCTGATAGGCGATAATCATGTTCTGACCGCCCAGCACATACGACGGGCGCACCAGCACCGGGTAGCCCAGCTCGTTCGCCGCCGCCACCGCTTCTTCGCTCGTCATGACCGTGCGGCCCTTGGCGCGCTTGATGCCGTACTTCTCCATCGCCGCGTCGAAACGCTCGCGGTCTTCCGCCGCGTCAATCATATCCGCCGACGTACCCATGATGCGCACGCCCGCCTGCTCCAGCGCGTGAGTCAGCTTAATCGCCGTCTGCCCGCCGAACGCCGCGACGACGCCAACCGGCTTCTCCGTCGCAATCACGCCCAGCACGTCCTCCGCCGTCAGCGGCTCGAAGTACAGGCGGTCAGCGGTATCAAAGTCGGTCGAAACCGTCTCCGGGTTGTTGTTGATCATCACGACATCGTAGCCCGCCTGTTTGAGCATCCACACGCAGTGGACGGACGCATAGTCGAACTCGATGCCCTGACCGATGCGGATCGGGCCGGAACCCAAGACGACGACGCACGGCTTCTTCGGGCGCTCATCGAGGAACTCCTTCGCTTCGTTCTCGTCGTCATAGGTTGCGTAGAAGTAGGGCGTTTCCGCCGCGAATTCCGCCGCGCAGGTATCGACCATCTTGTAGACCGGGTCGCGGTGCATCGGCACTTTTTCGCCCGACAGGCGCTCAATCGCCTTGTCCGGATAGCCCATCTTCTTCGCGCGCAGATACGTCTCCGCGTCGATGTTGCCCTCTTTCAGGCGGCACTCCATGTTGTACAGGTTCAGGTACTTATGGAGGAAGAAGTAGTCGATTTTCGTGATTTCGTGCAGCTTTTCCAGCGTCACGCCGCGCGCAATCGCCTCGTACATTGCAAACATACGCTGGTCGGTGCACTTGCCGATAAGCTCCAGCAGCTCATCCACGGTGAGATTCGCCATCGACTTCATCCGCAGCGTGTCGCAGCCGATTTCCGCGCCGCGAACCGCCTTCATCAGCGCCTGCTCGACGTTCACGCCAATCGCCATCACCTCGCCGGTCGCCTTCATCTGCGTGCCGAGGGTGCGCTTGCCGTACACGAACTTGTCAAACGGCCACTTCGGGATTTTCGCCACGATGTAGTCCAGCGCGGGTTCAAACGCGGCGCAGGTCTTGCCCGTCACGGCGTTCTTCATTTCATCCAGCGTATAGCCGATGGCAATCTGCGCGGCGCACTTGGCAATCGGGTAGCCCGTCGCCTTCGACGCAAGGGCGGAGGAACGGCTGACGCGCGGGTTGACCTCGATGACGGCATAGTCGAACGTATCGGGATTGAGCGCGAACTGGCAGTTGCAGCCGCCCTCGACTTCCAGCGCGGTGATGATGTCCAGCGCGGCGCGGCGGAGCATCTGGTACTCCTTGTCCGCCAAGGTCAGCGCGGGCGCAACGACGATGGAGTCGCCCGTATGCACGCCGACGGGGTCGATGTTCTCCATCGAGCAGACGGCAATCACGTTGCCCAGCTTGTCGCGCATGACCTCGAATTCGATTTCCTTCCAGCCGGAAATGCACTTCTCGACCAGAATCTGCGTAATCGGCGACAGGCGCAAGCCGTTCTCGGCGATTTCCGCCAGTTCCGCTTCATCTTGGCAGATGCCGCCGCCCGAACCGCCCAGCGTATACGCCGGACGCACAATCACGGGGTAGCCGATGGTCTTGGCGAACGCGAGCGCATCCTCCACCGTCTCCACGACTTCCGACGGAATGACGGGCTGGTGGATGGAAAGCATCGTGTCCTTGAACTGCTGGCGGTCTTCCGCCTTTTCAATCGTTTCGCACTTGGCGCCGAGCAGCTTCACGCCGTGCTGTTCAAGGAAGCCCTCCTTCGCCAGCTGCATGGAGAGGGTCAGACCGCTCTGCCCGCCCAGCGTGGACAGCAGGGAGTCCGGCTTTTCCTTGAGGATGATGCGGCGCAGGGTTTCCAGCGTCAGCGGCTCAATGTAGATATGGTCGGCGGAGGAATGGTCGGTCATGATGGTCGCGGGGTTCGGGTTGACCAGCACGACTTCCAGCCCCGCGTCCTTCAAGGCGCGGCACGCCTGCGAACCGGCGTAGTCAAATTCGGCAGCCTGACCAATCACAATCGGGCCGGAGCCGATAATCATTACTTTGTGCAGATCGGGATTCAGCGGCATTCCTTATTCCCTCCCATCATGGCAATAAAGCGGTCGAACAGGAAGCGGGTGTCAAGCGGGCCGCCGCACGCTTCCGGGTGGAACTGGACGGAGAACGCGGGCATATCGGTATAATCAACGCCCTCGCAGGTGCCGTCGTTGCCGTTGACAAAACGCAGGGACGCGTTTTCCGGCAGCGTGTCGCAGTCCACCGCATAGCCGTGGTTCTGGCTCGTCATGTAGGACAGCCCGGTCTTGACGTCCTTCGCGGGCTGATTTGCGCCGCGGTGGCCGTACTTCAGCTTGGCGGTCTTTGCGCCCTGGCTGAGTGCCAGCAGCTGATGCCCCAGGCAGATGCCGAAGGTGGGGATGCGGTGGCGCATGAGTTCGCGCAGGTTCGCAATCACGGCGGTGTTATCCGCCGGGTCGCCGGGGCCGTTGGACAGCATCAGTCCGTCGGGATTCAGGTTCAGGATTTCCTGCGCCGTCGCGCTCGCCGGAACAACCGTGACCGCACAGCCGCGCTTTTCGAGTTCGCGCTGGATGTTCGCCTTTGCGCCGAAGTCCCAGAGGACGACGTTGTGGATGCCCCGCTTCTTCGCGGGCTGAACGCCGTCGCACGTCACGTCCTGAATCGACGGATGGAACGGCAGCACCTTCAATTGCGCGCAGATTTCCTCCGGATTCTCCGGCTTCTCGGTCAGCAGCGCGGCATTCATCACGCCCGCATTGCGGATAACGCGGGTCAGCGCGCGGGTGTCCACCCCCGTCAGGCAGGGAATGCCCTGCGCTTTGAGGTAATCATCGAGCTTGCCTTGGCAGCGGAAGTTACTCGGCTCATCGCAGAGTTCCCGGACGATATACGCGGACAGGCGCGGGCGCGGCGACTCGAAGTCCTCCGGAATCACGCCGTAGTTGCCAATGGTCGGGAATGTCTGAATGACGATTTCCCCTTCGTAGGACGGGTCGGTCAGGGTTTCCAGATAGCCTGTCATCGCCGTGGTGAACACCAGCTCCGCCATGACCGGCTTCGCAGCGCCCATCAGCGTGCCTTCGTAAAGCTGACCGTTGGCCAGCAGCAGATAGCCCTTCATGCTCGTTTCCTCCATTTTTCTATTGGGGCAAAAACCGCGTGTTGCTTACCAGTCTTTCTTGTCCGCCATAACAGCAACCATGACTGCCTTCTGCGCGTGCAGGCGGTTCTCCGCCTCATCGAAAATCTGGTCGGCGTGGGATTCAAACACATCCGCCGTGATTTCCTCGCCGCGGTGCGCGGGCAGGCAGTGCTGCACCATGCAGCCCAGATGCGCCTTTGCCAGCAGCTCCGCGTTAATCTGATAGCCGCGGAACGCCTTCTCGCGCACCGACTTTTCTTCCTCCTGCCCCATCGAAGCCCACACGTCAGTGAAAATGACGTCCGCATCCTTCGCCGCTTCTTCCGGGCTTTCGGTCATGACGAACTTGCCGGGGTACTGCTCGGTGAACGAGAGCACCTGCGCGTCCGGCTGATACGCCTTCGGGCAGGCGATGGACACATGCGCGCCCATTTTGAGGAAGCCGACAATCAGCGAATTGGCCATGTTGTTGCCATCGCCGATGTAGCACATATTCAGCCCCTCAATGCGCCCCTTGTACTCGCGCACGGTCTGCAAATCCGCCAGCACTTGGCAGGGGTGACAGAAGTCCGTCAAGCCGTTGATAATCGGGATGCTGCCCACGCGCGCCAGCGTTTCCACTTCTTCCTGCGCAAAGGTGCGAATCATGATGCCGTCCAGATAGCGGCTCAGGACGCGCGCAGTGTCCTCCACCGGTTCGCCGCGGCCAATTTGCAGATCGCGGCTGGACAGGAACAGCGCATGACCGCCCAGCTGGTACATGCCCGTCTCAAAGCTGACGCGCGTGCGGGTCGAGGACTTCTCAAAAATCATGCCCAGCGTTTTGCCTTTGAGGATGTGGTGCTCCACGCCGGCTTTGGTTTCCGCCTTCAGGCGGTCAGCGAGGTCAAGCAGCTCCGTGATTTCTTCCTTGCTCAGGTCGAGGAGCTTCAGCAGATGCTTCATGGGAATTCCCTCCATCATTCTTCGCAGATGTCGCAGAAGTATAAAGCTGCATATTGATGCACATTTTCTGTATACGCATCATGGCTTCTTTCGTTTTCCCGCCCGAACCGAGGCGCACCGAAATGTGTCGGGTTCAGGGGAAACAACCAGATTCTGGTGAAACTTAGGCACACGAAAATCGGCGCGTCAGCACACCTGCCGAACATTATAGCATAGAATAGCAGCGAGGGCAAGGGATGAAACCACTGCCCGGCGCATAAATTTTGAATGGTGGGCGCAAAACCCGCCGAAAAGTGCAAACAGGAGGGAAACAGGCATGGAACAGCAAGGTCGCAGAGCCATCGGGCGCGTCTGTCCGCGCGGGGCGGAGAGCTACACTTGGCAGGAGGGCGACACCGCCGAGCGTATCGCCCGTACATACGCCACCACCGTGCAGGCGCTGCAGGTCATCAATCCCGGCGTCGATTTTGCCACGCTGACTGCCGGGGAGGAAATCTGTCTGCCCAATTTCATCTATACCTGCATCAGCGGTCAGCCGTATGTGGTTGAAGACGGCGACACGTTCGCGTCAATTGCCGCGCGGCTGGACATTACGACCTTCGAACTCGCCGAGCGGAATCCCGGCGTGTCACAGAACAATCTCACGGTCGGGCAGGTGCTGTGTGTTCCGGCAAAAGCGGACGACGCCGACGACGCGCAGACGCCCGCCATCCCCCTGCCGGACGACGGTGAGTACCCTGCCCTGCCTGATGACAGCCAAACGCCCGTGATTCCCCTGCCGGACGACGGCGAATATCCCGCCCTGCCTGATACGCCGACCCGTGTCTGTCCGTCAGGATACACGCTGTCCGCGGTGCAGTCGGGGCAAAGCTACGCGGATTTGCTGGTGCAGCACAACGTCAGCTATCGGGCGATGCGCAGCGCGAATCCGCAATTGATGCCGGGCTACCTGATTGCGGGCACTGCATACTGTGCGCCGCCGTCCGGCACGCGGCAGACGTGCGCCGGCTTGCGCTCGTACACCATTCAGCCACGGGAGACGCTGGACACGCTGGCGGTGCGCTTTCGGACGACGCGGGGGCGGCTGCTCTCGCTGAACCCGACGCTGCTGCCCAGCGACTTCTCGTCGGGAACGGTGATTTGCATCGGCTAAGCAAAAAGGGCAAGGATGCGTTCTGCACCCCTGCCCTGCTTTTAGTTCTGGTAATGAATCCCCTGCTGCTTTTTCAGTTCATACGACACAACTTCGCCGCCGTTCAAATTCACCTTGTGCATGTCCACCGCGCAAATCTGCTGGTTGCCGTAGGTCGTGTAGTAGTAGACCCCCGTGTCGGCGTTGCAGCAGCTTGTGTACACCGTGATTTCATACCCATGCGGCAGGTGGGCGCAGCCGCGCGGGTGCGCCACGCCGCCTAAAATATGGAAGAACTGCCCGACGCTCTCCTCCTCGCTGTCCCCGGAGACGGAGTTGTTCGTCAGGAACGCCGCGCGGACGAACCGCGACCACGGCGACCAGTCGCCCGGCAAGCCCATCGCGCCTGTGCAGCGTCCGCCCACCTTCAGCGGCAGCGCAGGCGCAAAGCGATTCACCGGCTCTTCCGGCGAAAGCGCCTGATAGTGCGCCAGATTCTCCAATTGCAACGGCAGCGGCGGTTCGTTCGTCATCACGTTCGACCAGTTGTCGTAGACGTGCAGCCCGTCCGCCATCGACTCGACGACGATGCAGCCCTCGCGGTCGTCAATCATCCAGTGCAGCGGCGACGGCGGGAGCTGCTCGCTGAAGCCGTCGCGAGTGATGTTCAGGCGCTGGAGCAGCGTTTTCGCCTCTTGGACGCTTTCGCACTGCCCCAGAATGTACGGAATCAGCTCAAAGCTGGCGATGTTCGCACAATCCGGCTTCACGTCGTGATACACGGCACTCGCGGGGAAGTTCAGCCCCGCCATGCTCAAGCCCTTCTCGTTCGTCGCTTCATAATATAAAGGCATTCCACCGACGACGAACGCCATGCCAATCATGGCGAAATGGTCGCTGTTCGTCCCCTCGTGCCGGAAATGGAACGGATAACGCCGCGGCGTGATGGCGACGGTCTCCTGATAGCTGTACTCCAAGTCAAGGTTTCTGCCGAAATAGTGGTCGCGCGTGGTCAGGCGAATCGCGGTACACATGATGCTTATCCTCCTTCTGCTGATGAGGGTAGTATAGCCCGAAATGCGCGTTTGCACAAGCTGGTTCGCGGCTTCTTGCGGAATTTTCCAGCCATCAGCGGCGGATTTTCGCCTGATGCGCGAATTTTGCATTTTCGTCCGCAATGTTCATGCTGAGTACACACGAATCCGCTACAATGTGCATAAGAATCGACAGAAGGAAGGCTTTCCTCATGGTGGAAAAAGTACTGGTATGCCTGCTGGCGGGCTTAGGCGCTGGCTTAGGCACAGGATTCGCGGGCATGAGCGCCGCGGCGGTCATCAGCCCGATGCTGATTACGTTCTTGGGCATGGAGCCGTATGAGGCGGTCGGCATTGCGCTGGCGAGCGACGTGCTGGCGAGTGCCGCAAGCGCGTGGACATACGGTAAAAACAAGAATCTCGACATTCGCAACGGCTTGCTGATGATGGCGGCGGTGCTGGCGTTCACGGTCGTAGGCAGCTACGTCGCAAGCCTTGTGCCGAGCCGAACGATGGGCAGCTTCAGCGTATTGATGACGATGCTGCTGGGCATCAAGTTCATCATCCGCCCGGTGATGACGACGCGCGAAGCCATGCAGAACGTGAGCAAAAAGAAGCGCATGGTGCAGTCGATCGTCTGCGGCGCGTTCATCGGCATGATTTGCGGCTTCGTCGGCGCGGGCGGCGGCATGATGATGCTGCTGATTCTGACCTCCGTCATGGGCTACGAGCTGAAAACCGCCGTTGGCACAAGCGTGTTCATCATGGCGTTCACGGCGCTGACGGGTGCGGTCAGCCACTTCACCATCGGCGGATTGCCGGACGGCTGGACACTGGCGCTGTGCATGGCGTTCACGCTGCTGTTCGCGCAGATTGCCGCGAAAATTGCGAACAAATCGAAGCCGGAGACGCTCAACCGGGTGGTCGGCGTGGTTTTGGTGGTGCTGGGCGTTGTGATTCTGGCGGTGCAGTATCTGAAGTAAGTGCAGATTGCAAAAAGACATGCTTGACTTTCAACATCAGGCATGTCTTTTTTGCTGCTCCATCCGCGTCCGCAGACGCGAAACCCTCTGCGACAAAGCACGCAATTATAGGAAGTGAAATCATCCGCATTCAAAAAAGCCCGAACCATCGCTGATTCGGGCTTCTTTTTGCCTTAGTTCATCGGCACATACTCAAAGTCGATTTCAATCGTCTTGATTTCGGCGATGACCGCATCGTTGCGGTTGATGGGGGTCGGCGTTGCGCCGGCGAGGTTGCCGCCGGGCAGACGCGCGGTCTTGGGCACGCTCGTCACCCATTCGTTGTACAGATTCACGCGCGTGCACACGCCGTCGTCAGAGGTCGTGTAGGCGCGGCCCTTCAGGCGGTAGATTTCGCCGTTGATGCGCACTTCCTTGATGTTAACGAGGTAGTTCGGGTACAGCACTTCGCCGTTGCTGATGCCGATGGCGGCAAACGCGACGGACGCGGAGTAGCCCTGCGCCGTGCCGGTGAAATCCAGCCCGACGGTGTACTTGCCTTCGCCCGTGATGATGGCGTTGGTCGCGACAAGTCCCTCGGAGATGGAATCCGCATTGTAGGTATCGCCGACGCTGTGGGTGAGCGCCCAGCTGCCGTCGTTCCACATAATCCACGCCAGCGCGGTCTGGTCGTCCACGACCACGGCATCTTGCAGGAAGGTCACGGGGGCTTCCGCTGCAGCAGCCGCTGCTTCCGCCGCAGCAGCCGCCTGCACATCCGCATAATCCTGACCTTCTTCGTTCGCCTGACGCTTCTCCTGATACATCGCCAGAATATCGTCATCCGCGAAGGTCTGAGACACGCGCTTGTACAGCCCGCTGCAATCCCACAGGCAGTTCGTCAGGTTGTACTTGGTGCAGGCGTCAAGGAATGCCGTGTGGTACGCCAGCGTGTTGTCCTTCAGCCCGTCGCTGCACGGCAGCGCGCCGTATTCGCCGATGACCACGCCGTAGCCCGCCTCGGTGAATTTCGTCATCTTTGCCAGCTGCTGATCCATGTACTCATAGTCGCTCACTTTGCCCCACTTGGTGGCGCTCACCGCGCTGGACGCGCCGCAGTACGACCACGGATCGTAGTAATGGACAGAAACCATCAGCTTGCTGTCCACGGTGTCCTTGGGCATCTGGAAGCGATCGTCGCAGGTCTGGTTAATGTCGGTGCTGTAACCCGCAATCAGCAGGAAGCGGGTCGCGTTGTTACCGCCCGTCGCGCGGACGACATCCACAAACGTCTGGTTGATTTCGTTCGTCAGCGCGTACCGCTCGTCGTCGGTCAGGTAGGTAACGACGGAATCGGAGCAGTACAGCGGAGAATTCTCGTCGAAGCGGCCGCCGAGCTCCTCGTTTGCGCTCTCGAAAATCAGGTAATCGGAGTAATCACGGAAGCGTTCGGCAATCTGCTGCCACATGCCCTTGTAGGCTTCCATGGCCAGTGCGCGGGTTTCGGCGCTTTCCGAACCGAACATGCCATACCAGCCGCCATCCCAATGGTCATTGATGATGACGTACATGCCCGCCTTGCGCGCATAGCGGACAACTTCCTCCACGCGGTCCATGTAGTCAGCGTCGATGGTGTAGTCGCCTTCGTAGAGGTGGGTGGCGTTGGTCATCCAGGCCACGGGAATGCGGATGGTGTCAAAGCCCGCCGCTTTCATGCCGTCAATCATGGCCTGCGTCGTTTTCGGCTGACCCCAGTGCGTCTCGTAGCTAAGGGGCGTGTTCGTCTTGATGCCGACGTTGTTGTCGCAGGCTTCCAGGGTGTTGCCGAGGTTGATGCCGTTGCCCATCAGGCGGGTAGCCTCCAGCGCCGTCAAGCCCTCGCGCATCACGCCGTTATCCACCGCTTCCGCCTCTTCCGCCGACCCTACGCAGGGAATCAGCATCAGCACCGCCAGCATCAGGCTGAACAGGTGCAGGAACCGCTTCTTCATATCCATCGTTCCTTTCTTCTGCGTATTTGACCGCAGCTTCCTTTCAATTATAGCATCAGCGAAATCGTTTTGTCAATGGATATTTGTCTGTCTATGCATATTTTTATGCCATATCTGCCAAGTTTCCGGTGGATTTTCGCTGCCTTTTACGAAAAAACGGTTTCGTATCGAAAATTGGTTTTCGTTCGACGATTGTCTATTTATTTGAAGAAAAAAACAGCCTCCCGGCACAATCCATGTCGGGAGGTTGCTTTGGACGGGTTGATTACTCAATCGTCAGGTAGAGCGCCAGATTTTCCGCCGTTGCAGGCACGAAGGTCACATCCGCCTTTTCGTTCTGCGCGTTGATGACCGCGGTGAAGGCATCTTCATCCGCCGCTTCGCCGTTCACGAAATAGACGACGTTTTCGTTTTCATCCAGCTTGCTTTCCGCCAGCTCATTGTACTGCGCATCGCGGTTCTCGTCCTTGTAGAAGGTCGCCACGCCGGATTCCAGCGCGCTGCTGCTGAAGGAGAAGGAGCCATCTTCCTTCAGGCCAATCATCGCGCGGTAGTAGAAGCCGTACGCACAGATGACTTCATCGGCGCTGGTCAGCACCAGATAGCCCAGTACTTCGCCGTTCACGGTCACATTCAGCACCACGTCGAGCTTGCCGTCGCCGTCCACATCCAGCACAGCGAAGGAATCATAGCCTGCGCCCTCGGTGAACTCGTCGTTCAGGGCATCCTGCAGGGTCTTGTTCGTCTTGTCAGAGGGAACATAGACCTCGCTGCCGCCGTTCAGCACCGCCGCAATTGCCGGCAGATCCGCCGGGTCGCCTACCATATCCGCAACGGGGCTGGCAACAGGGCTGGCGACCGTGCTGGCAACGGGACTCGCGGTTTCCGCCACGGCAAACGCGCACAGCATCATGGACAGCGCCATCATGATTGCAAGGAACTTCTTCATGTTCATTTTCCTCTCTTTCTTTTCCAGAATATTTTCGCTGCGGAGAGCCGCTGCGAAAGTTTCGTTCCATTCTTTAGGAACAGAAGGCAGTATATCACATTTTCGTCCAATTGTCGATGGCGAATTGTAAATTCTATGCGAAAAAATGGTCATAATTTGTCCTTATTCTGCATATCATTCGCTTTTATGCTGTTTTTTTCTTTCATATTCGGCAAAAAAGATGCGGATGAGGCGCTTTTTTCACCTCGTCCGCATTCTTCTCATTTCCGCTTTATCCCAGCAGCATCCGGTCGTTGTTGATTTCGCTGCCGCTTGCTTTTTCAAACATCACCAGCAGGTCTTCGACGTGAATGCGCTTCTTCGTTTCCGCGTCGATATCGAGGATGATTTTGCCTTCATGCATCATGATGGTGCGGTTGCCGTACTCCAGCGCGTCTTTCATGTTATGCGTCACCATCATGGCCGTCAAGTGATTTTCCGCAATGATTTTCTGCGTCAGCGTCAGCACGTTCTTCGCCGTTTTAGGGTCAAGGGCGGCGGTGTGCTCATCCAGCAGGAGGAGTTTCGGCTGCTTGATGGTCGCCATCAGCAGCGTCAGCGCCTGCCTCTGTCCGCCGGAAAGCAGACCGACCTTGCTGCTCATGCGGTTTTCCAGCCCCAGCCCCAGCGTCGCCAGCTTTTCGCGGTACTCGTCGCGTTCCTTCGCCGTGATGCCCCAGCGGAGCGTCCGCCCCTGCCCGCGGCGATACGCCAGCGCGAGGTTCTCCTCAATATTCATCGTCGCCGCCGTGCCGTTCATCGGGTCTTGGAACACGCGCCCGAGATACTTCGCGCGCTTGTATTCCGGCA
>ULXZ01040562.1_pt1 | contig 13810 bp, 10 predicted proteins | sample 1961701 | NCBI WGS metagenome assembly ULXZ01 (sample SAMEA4835850, study PRJEB28245) | human gut metagenome | biome: gut microbiome; material: fecal sample | place: Denmark | collected 2008 | reverse complement strand
AACCGGCATCACACTGATGCAAGTTGCAGTCAAACTTGATCAACGCACGTACTTCCTCGAATGCTTACACTGAAGTGCTAGTTGACAATATAAAAAGGTAAGCTGCGGTCAGTAACCTCCGCTTCGCTGCGGCTACTCACCTTGCTTGGTCTATAATGCTCGAAGGCACCGGCAGAGCCGTCACCTTCGAGCAGATCAAAGGAAAAGCGGTATGAGAGACTGCAGCCTTTGCCGCCTCGGGGTAGTACTGATTCCTCCAGCTGGAGGCGACATAGATACTGGCCATAAAGAATATGATTGTTTTATGCGAAGATACGACATTTCCATCAAAACTTCATTCCCATCATTCATCAACCGATGGAAACATGGCGCCTTTATGAATTGTCAAATTATGGGAGTAACTAAAACCGCTTTTCACGGAGCACCAAAATACCCTAATATGGTCAACAACCACTTATACACCAATCGTTGCAACTGTAGTCATACCGAAACTTCACCATAGCCATCGGTCGCGAATGGACAGGTGGCGACGCATTCGATGACTTCTGCTGAATAAAGGGATGTTACTGCCTGCAGTCGCTTCTACAATAAATGCGGTCAAGCCTGGTCGCAAAACTCTCCCACGTTGGTCTCGCTTAGAACAAGACCGAATTGTACCTGATCAATAACTCCCAGCTTAACGCCAAGAGAACAGCGATTTGATAATAGCCTTTTCAAACTCCGACGCATGAAGTGAAGATGATCAATGTTGATCATCTTCATAAGATTAATAATCCGGAGTCTATCCTCTTCTCCATATGGCGAAAAATGCTAAATTGCTTCTGAATCAACAGAATCTTTAACCTTACTGAAGTACGGGACATCCACTTCTGTACAAGAATGTCCGAGTACAAAAACGTCTCGGACACCGCTCAGTTTCTGAAAGAAAAAGCTGTTCCTCTCCATTATCTCCCAATACGGTTTCCGAAGTTCGTTCATATCCATCAGTCGTTGCATTGCATACGTTCATTGTTCTCCCGCATATCAAGGCTATCATCCCAATAATCGCCAGGGTCAATCACCCGATTATTCCCGACCACGAGTTTTTCTTTATGAGAAGCTCGGCCATGAATATGAGTGATGTTTTCTTCAGGTTTTATAGAGAAAGTTCTGATAATCTAATTTTTACCAGAAGAGGATTCAATATAAACCGTGGAAGGGGTTGCCGGGTATATCAGATACAATAAAATGTAAGCCAACAAAGAATCATCTCCTTGCCGGCTACACTTATTGTTATTTAATGCTGAAGGCTACACATCTGCAGATACGGTAACCTGCTGATCAACCTTGACAGAACTATAGGCAAATCCATTGTTGTCAAGTTGCTGTGTTACTTCATCATAGATTTCGTGCCTACGTTTATTGTCGCGGATTGTAACAATCAAGCAGAAGTCCTGACTTGTTGCTTCATCATTAGATTCATTCAAGTCTTCAATAAATTGACGATACAATCCTTCGATTTTTAGATACCATGACTTCGGCGTCTTGAGAAAATCGTCTTTCTTTCCCTGAGTAAGCTCGCTTAAATCGACATTCCATTTCTTGATTGGCTGGAACTTGTCTCCGTAATCAACAAGCATTCGCTCTGAAGCATATGGCGTATCAGTATCCCTTTGTGCTTTCGTTCCATACAAAGATGAACCGAGAAGATTTTTGCGGCCCTCTGCGCCAATAGGATTCTTGATATTTCTCTTCGATGTGTCTCTTTGAGTTTTGTTATCGTACGTACCAAGCATCACCTTGAGATTCGACTGACAGTATTCAGCGCCCTGGCTTGAACTAAGTATAGGCTTGCTTACGAGCGTCACCTGAATGTTCCCATAGAAATAACCATTCTCAACCATCGACTGCGGATACGGGAAATCAAGTATCTCGATGAATCTTCCCTTTTCCAAATTATCCTGAAGTATTAATGTCGTTTCATACTTGTCATTGAACAGGATTTGGTTACAGGATGCTGGCAGTCCGAATCCTGTATACTTCAATTTGTCACCAATTTCCATCTTCATCTCAGTGGGATAATGAGCGGAGTGGATAATGAGGGCTTTTGCCAATAGAGTATTGAACGATTCACCCATCTTCATTTGCAGGCCAGCAGCAATTGCCGTTACTCGAGGGGTAGAAAAACTTGTTCCTGTTTTTCCCGTAATTCCACCATCGGGCGCAAATGAGAGAACAGGCGATTCAGTGAGCTTACCATCTTCATCAAAACCTGCTTTTCCTCCATAACTTACAACTTCAGGTTTGATAATGTGTGATGGCCCCCTTCCCTTTCTTGAAAAAGGTGATGGGCAATTCTTTTCTGCACGGTCATATTCACGTTTCTTATGTGCAATAGATCCAACGACAAGACTGCGTACAGAATCGGCCGGAACAGCAATACGAGATACTGGAATCGGCAGGCTCGGGCAGTTTCCTGCAGATTTAACGATAAGGATATCATACTCATCTTGAATACTGTCAAGCGCTTTTGCGTAATCCGAGAACTCATTCTCGTCCGCCGTAATCTGTGTACCTATGGACATATTCCAGATTTTAATATCTGGTCTATGACTTACAGCATCTCGTATATTTTCCAGCACCTCATACTCGTACATTGTTCTATAATACTTGCTAACAACGGTCGCGTCATATAGCTTGCATCCTTGTCCACCAGAGCACTCCTTTCCGATCAGCTCATCACCATATTCCAAGATACCGGATACGAATGTGCCGTGCCTCTGATCTGTTTCGTCATCGGTAAAATATGTGGCTTTATCCGCACATATCCAGTTCTGCAAATGTGGGATTTGTGCTATGCCGGAATCGAGAACTCCAACAACCGGATATTGCACGCCTTCCCGAGGTTCTTTAATGGCAATATCTTCTGCATACTGAATAGAATCTTCGTCAAATTCTATCACAGGCATATCGCTGATTGATTGTACGCCTTCGAAATTCTTCAGGAATTGAAGCTGGTCGGTTGTAATTCCCTGCCCTCTATATGCGATAAGCTTACTTGAATACCTGCAGCGAGTGCAATTGATTCCATTTTCTTCACATCCTTTCTCGAACAATCTGGTAAGAAGATCATTAAGCTCTCTGTCATAATAGTTGATCAGCTTGACTTTTAAGACACCGTCAATATTCAAGTCTTCTTCTATGACTGGCACAAAATCATCAATCTCATCGATTGCTGCGACACCAAGATAAGTCTTATCTCCAGTACGAAGATTGGTAATTTTGGATGCTATGCGATTTGCTTCTGCCGATGAGTTTACTTTTACCAGCACATGGTCATTGCCAGTAACACCTATCAGGTTTATCGTCCCTTTGTCATTGAAGATTGAAGCGATATTTTGTCTGGAACCTTTTGCAGATGCACTTTGGTTCAAGCGTAGGTTAAGCACAGAAGGAAGTTGGTTGTTCTTCTTGCTTTTCTCAGAAAGCTTAGCCGCCGTTCCGGTCATCACCGTGGCAAACATTGCTTGTTTTTGAGGAATGGCATCCCTGTCAACCCAATTAGGTATCTCAGAATCTCCAGCCCCCTCAGTCATTCTTTCGTCCTTCTCTCTCATAGAGAAAAAGCGAATAGGTAGATTCCTTTTGTTCATATTTACTCCTCCTTATTATTTAAGATGTTTTTAATTTGCCTTATTGAGATTCCAAGCCTATCTGAGATTAACTGTTGCGAAATGCCATTCTCATTCAAATACTTCACAAGCCCCTCAGCATCTCCCACATCATGATTCTTGAAGTTATAGAGCTGCACTAACAGTTCTTCAGTAGATAAGGTAGAATCGGATTTGATTACTGCCTGAACTTTTGCATTGTTAACGATTGTTTGGATGTCAGCAGGCGATAAATCTCCTTTATCAGCAAAAGCCTTGATAAGTCTTGACATCTTTTTGTAATCATCCACTGGCAATGTTGTTTTAAAGTCTCCAATAAAGAAATTCATCATCTCTTTTATCTCGTCTTCACCTGGTAAACCGATTTCAAGAATTGTATGGAATCGCCGCCAAATAGCCCTATCGAGCAGTTCTGCGTGATTTGTAGCAGCAATCAGCACACTATTGCTTGATAGAGAATCAATGTTCTGTAACAAACTATTGATAACTCTTTTTAATTCTCCGAGTTCGTGCTGATCATCCCTCGCCTTTGCAATTGCATCGAATTCGTCAAGGAATAGTATACATGGTCTCGAATCTGCAAAATCAAAAACCTTTCTGATATTCTTCGCCGTGCTACCCAGCAATGAAGAAACGAGTGCATCCAATCTCGCTATAACCAATGGCAACCCCAGTTGTTGTGCTATATATTTTGCCACAGTACTCTTTCCGCATCCTGGTGCTCCATATAGCATAAGAGTATTACTGAAATCAACACCGTTTTTGTAAAGATCCCCTTGATGCTTTATCATTTCAATAAAATCATCTACCTTTCTGCCTGCTAGTTCGGAAAGAATAGGTTTGATCTCACTATCTGTTGGACAGTAGACATCGACAATACTCATCCTACTTTCGGCATCTACTGGAGTAGAGGACAGTTCGTCAAGGGAGAGCATAGCGGTATAACGCTTCTCAAGAGAGTCCGTGATCATTTTAGACATTCTGATCTCACCATCACGCTGCATTTTGTCTGCAAGCATTTTTGAATAGTTATATACTTTTTGAGCATCTTTTGACAACCCACCTTCTATGATTCGTAGTATCTCGGTATACATATGACTTTATTTAATTCTTGTGCAAAGATACAATAAGTGTTCTATATTCCAAATAAATCGTGCCAGAAATGTCAATTCCCGTGCTAATTTTATCAGAATTCGTGCCAATTAACCAACGTCTGGTACAAGTCCGGCAAAACTCGTTGGAAAAATTACGGCTAACTGCCGAAAAGTCGTTAGAAAAATTACGATGGGTATTTGAGAAGTCGTTGAAAAAAGTGTATTTTTGCTTCCAGATAAAGTGTCATACTATGCTGAAAAGGAAAATTGAAGACGATCTTATCGCGTGGAAAAACAAGCCTGGGCACAAGCCTCTGGTAATAATGGGCATCCGCCAGTGCGGTAAAACATATATCTCACGGCACTTCGCTGAGCAGAACTACAAGAATGTCGTCTACATGAACTTCATCAAACAGCCAGAGAGGATCAATGCCTTCGTCGGATCAAAGGATGTGGACAGCATTCTGCTCAACCTATCCGCGCAAATCAAAGGGGTTAAGTTCATCCCAGGAGAAACCTGCCTGATCTTTGATGAAATCCAGGAATGCCCCGAGGCCAGGACTTCGCTCAAGTTCTTCAAAGAGGACGGCCGCTTTGACGTGATTGCCACTGGCTCCCTGCTGGGCGTCCAGGGCTACGGCGATGAGCTCAAGAAACGGTGTCGCAAGATGGTTCAGAAGAAAGATCTGGGAATCAACTCTGTTCCTGTAGGCAGCGAGGACATCATCGAGATGTACCCGCTGGACTTCGAGGAGTTCCTTTGGGCCAACGGCATGAATCCGGATGTCATCGAGGCTCTCCGGAAGTTCTACACGGAGGAAACGCCGGTTCCGGAAGGAATCCACGTGGCCATGAGGCAGTATCTGAACCTCTATGTCGCTATTGGTGGTCTCCCCGCCCCCATCAACGCATTCCTGACCACCAATAATATGAACGCCGTCAGTGAGGAATACAAGGGTATCTTGAAGGAGTACCGCGACGATATGATCAAGTATGCTCCGGACAAAGACAAGCCCCATATCCGCGAGTGCTTCAATTCCATCCCCAAGCAGCTGGCCAAGGAGAACAAGAAATTCCAATACAGCAAGGTTAAGCCCGGCGGACGAGGTGAAACCTATCTTGGCTCTCTTCAGTGGCTGGAAGACGCCGGCATTATCTGCCGCTGCTACAATACCGATATCACCGGTCTCCCGATGGAAGGCAATGCCAAAGACAATGTGTTCAAGGTTTACACGGCAGATATCGGTTTGCTCATCGAGATGCTGGGCCCTGGGACCAGGGCGGATATACTGCAAGGCAACCTGGGAGGATTCAAAGGCGCCATCTTCGAGAATCTGATGGCAGACACTATTCACAAAAAGCAGCAAAGCCTGTACTACTTCCTGAAGGACTCTGGCCTTGAGCTGGACTTCCTCGTCCGGATGAAAGGCGAATGTGTGCCACTTGAAGTGAAAGCCAAAACGGCCCAGGCCAAGAGCGTCCAGACTGTCTTGAAGCATGCGGACAAATACCATGTGAAACACATCATCAAATTCGGCGACTACAATGTCGGCCGGGAAGGTCAGTTGCTAACACTCCCCAACTACATGCAGTTCCTCCTGGACCTGGAGCCAGAAAAAATCGTCCTCGAACCAATCGACGTGGACGCCGTCAACGCCCTAGCAAAGAAGATCCTTGGCTAATTTGAGAACCCTCCTCGTGCTCTGAAACTATGATGGAACAAAATGAAAGATGTAAGTGTTTACTTTGTAAGCGTGCATTCTTACGATATTGACCCCCTCGAAGAGGACAGGGCTTTCAAAGAGCAGTCTCTGTTTGCTTACAAACAGGCAGCAGCATAATTGCAAAGATATTACTTTTTCTTTCTCATTGACTCTCCTTGGTTATGAGTAGCTTTCCATAAGACAGGGACTTCGTATCGTATGGAAAACCGTTCAGGCTTCCAGACTATGGAAAAGGAGGGACGGTTATGATGAAGAAATCCTGCAGGAACGCATTGAAAGAGGCGCTGGATATCTATGAGTCCGCCGCTCTATAATATCGGTTGGCGGCCGATAAGATGATGGAGAATATTGACCAGTTCTGGGAAGATGATGACGGGGAGAGGATGCGCAAGGCTAGTAATGCGTACGATGACAGCATCCTCACCCTTGCAGATGCAATACGCTTCGCCCTGGTCACTCCGGATGAATACGATGTCTCCCTCCGGGCACGCACCGAGCGCGTCAACGCCTGGTGCCTGCAGCTGGGCAAACGCAATGTCTGCCTGGTCTCCATCCACACCAATGCTGCCGGCAATGGCAAGCAGTGGATGAACGTCCGCGGCTGGACCTGCTACACAAGTAAAGGGCAGACGGCCGGTGACCAGCTTGCCGATTGCCTGTACCAGGCCGCTGCGCTCTGGCTCCCCGGCCACAAGCTCTGGAAAGGCAACTCCGACGACTGCCTCTTCCTGGAATCCGACGAAGGCCGCCGGGCAATCGTCGCCCTGCACGTTGAGGGGATTGTCAATTATATGCTGAAGAGGTAGACTCTCCCCCACCATCAATCCGTCACTTCCATCAGTTCCTGCAATTGATGGAAGTTTCTTATTCCTTGTTGACTTCAGTCTGGTCTTGTTCAGCATTGGGGACTTTGCCTGAATGCTCAACTCCTTCTCCTAGCCATTTCCCAGTAATAACCCAAAGTTCGTAGAACAATAGCCATTCTGATGCCCATGGGACAATTTTGCGCGCTAAGAACATAGAGTCATCCCATTCTCCAAAAGGACCGTAATGGAGGCAAATCTGCTGCTTCTCCGTACTGAAAACATGTGGTAAGAACCTCTCGCCTTCAGAACGTTTTAGCACTGGAGGGTCAATCACATAAACATTAGGCCTCTGACCGATTGTATAGTTAATACGAATCCTATATTTGGCGCTATTGGGAGACGGGATGATATCTGTCTCCCATACCAGGTGCCGAAGAGACCGTGACTTCACTTCGCCATCTTGATAATCCTTGCCCAGAATCTGTAGCTGAGCGTTAATTGGAATGGGGGTTCTTTTATTCTTCCTTACCATAGAAACTATGGGCGGCTACTTTTGTTCCTCCTGCGGTTCCAAGCGTTGCTGCACCTGCTGCAGCTGTCAGTTTTCCTGCTTTTCTCTGCGCAAGGATTTGATCGCCGTATGCTTTGAACGATGCTTTCGACACCTTCTCTCCAAACAGTTCTTCAAACAAGGCCTGAAGCTTATCCAATCCCTGTCCGGCCGAAGCCATCAACTTATCTACATCAGCCTGCAGCTTGTAGACCCACTTATAGAAATACTCCTCCTTCTTATTCTCCGGCTTCCACCTATCGGCGAAGTTCTCCGAAGGGTTGACAGGATTTCTTACGACACGGTGCCCTGGCGTCCCTTCAATGTAGGACGTCATGTTATGTGCGATGTGATGAAGCGCGCTGAACAAATCTGTAGCGTCGTCGTACGTCCGGGCGGCCAGAGTTGTGATGATAATCGAGATGGGCTTGTCATCCTCGTTACCGTCAAACATAATATCACGGTGACGTTTCATTAACTGGGCCACGCGCTGCAGAGGAGCCTTATTCTCATAGTATTTGGGTACGGGTGCGATTGCCTCTTTAAGATTGATTGTCCGCTGCAAATTTGTCGGACGGTAAGCTATGTTATAGAACCACTTAGCAAGTCCGAACGGATTACTCTTCTGCCACTTATCGGAATCTGTTTCCGTCATATAGTCCGCCCTGGTGTTCTCTGTAATACGAATGGCCGTCGTATCAGAGACCTCCAAATCAGAAGAAGCAAGCATCCTCTCCAGTGCAGTTGTATAGCCTTCGTTCACAATACAAGGAAGGACGTCCATGTGATACTTGCCATCAGCATAAATAAGCGTCCAGCAGCGCTTACCCTCTTTGTCCAACATCTTGCGGTACCGGTCCGACTCTTTCAACCTGTCTCCGACTGCATTTTTTGTAGTATGCTGTGTCCAATTAGATGGCTTCTTGGTCAGTTCACAAACAAGGTCAATATCCAAATCGGCATCCTCAGATACAGGTCTTACAGCAGTGCCGAACAGGAACGAGCCCTGTGGCCGGATTTGAGGTGAATAAACACTCAGCGGACTAGGATAATCCGCCAAACAACTCCCTACTGCCTTGTAACTGTTTGTAATCTGATCATACTCTGTCTTCGTCACGTCGAGCGCTTTGCCAATTTCATTAAGCAGGACGGAAATCTGGTTTTTCTGGTCTTCTGTCATATCTAATTATGTTTGATTGTTATCGTTTCTGTATCATCTGAATCAACGGCGTTGTTCTTATCGTATAATACCAATTGTTTGTCAGCCTTTGGCATCCATACCCGGCCCAATTCCACAGCACAAGCCGCCGGCATAGCCATGAATACTTTTATTGATTGCTCCTGAGAAGAAGCATTGATATCTTCCAGGACCTTTCGGGTTATCGTCCGGAATTCATCGAGCTGATCCGCGGACCTCAACATATCGTTGCCGGGGCTCTTTGCCGTTACCTCCCAAATACTTGCTTCTCTGCCAAAACGCTTTCTGACTCGCCTGGAAATAGCTTTTGCACTCAGCGAGAAAACTAGCACAGGCATCTTGGTCTTGTCTTTTGGCCGGATTATTTTCATAGGATTAGGCACTTCGAGACTCTGCCATTTCCATGTATCCGGTTCGCGGTGCTTCTGATATACTTTTACTTTGTGGAGATCGCTTAGTTTGGTCCCCAACTTCACCAGCAGCGGTTGAGGTGCAATGGCAAATACAGACACACAATCTATATCTACCTTACCGATAAGCGGTTTCAGGGATTCGTTATACTTCTGTTCAAGTTGCGCAACCTCTGCCAGCCAAAACAATTCTTGCGAATCATGCAAGCCTGAGTTCTGGCATGAAATAGTAACTATGTCTTCAGTGGGATAGTTATTTGGGAGCATAGCTTGGGCGAGCTCTCTCCTTGGAATGGACACTGCATCTTTCCCGATATTCGTTCCATAAACGACGGGAATGCTGACTTTGGCAGCATCTATTTCTGTAACCATGCGGATCCTATCCTCATGCTTTTTCTTCATTACACGCAACCTCTCAACGGGATGTTCAGCTAACCCTTCGTGGTCAATAAGCCTGTGATGTTCGTTACACAGCAACATCACATTGTCGATATCATCAACGAGCTTAGCAGATTGAGTCACATCTCCTCTTGGACCGTCTGGTGATGCCGCCACAATATGAGCCACAAATGCACTATTAATCTCCGTAGAGGTTAAGTCATCCTTGTACAATAACTTATTGCAGCCGTCGTATTCACAACGGCCGGAGGCCTTCGCCCATAGTTTCGCTATTGTATGTGCGGATGCATTCCCCGTTCTCTTTTTTGTCATATATCTTCCTGATTATACCCTCGTGACAATACGCAGGTTTATGGATTCTTCGTGTTGTTTATCAAAGGTTTTGCCATCGCCTAAAATGCAATGTTTACCTGCCATAATGTCAGTCCTCAATAAGCATAAAAAAAGTACCGTCATCGGATCCATATCCTTTGACGATACAAAGAAAATCATATGGTGTGCAGCGTTGCTGCCTACCAAAAATAATTAATGCCCGGCCTCCTCCAAGTCCCCGATACTCCACGCGGTTACAAAGAGATACATGGCCACTACCACCTTGGCCCCGGCAATCAGCTCCTGTTCAGTAGCCGCGGGAGCTGCGTGAGACTCCAGGTTCCGCCACTTCTTGAGATTAGTCAAGTATCCGTAGAACGTCTGATAAGCAGGGTCAGTGTCATACTTGAGCTCTCTCAGGCAATCGAAGGCAAAAATCGCGTTGGAGAGAGTTGGAACTGTGTCCTCAGATGCGTGCGGATTAGTCGGCACGTCTGTCTGGTGAATCAAGTAGTAGAGCTTCTTCAAGAAGTTCTCATACTTCGTCAGCAGCTGATTGAAAATCGTCCTTCTGTCGATAGCCGTAAGGTTCGGATTGCAAAAGACGTGATTGAGACCATCCTTCAGGATATCATCCGCGCCATCATAGAGCGCCGTGCTGGGAGTACGGAGGATATAAAGCAGAGATGATGCGACTTCCTCTATTGGACGCATACTCCTTCTGAAAGGTTCAAACATTGGAGCCATTTCTGCCGACATGGCAGCGATTAGCGCTTCTTCGTCGTACTCCAGCCGGGATGCTGCGTATGCCCTTTCGGCAATGGCATCCACAAACCGGCGGATAAGCGCCACGGAGAAAGACTGATTCTTCTGGAGAATCTCCATGAAGTTGTAATACTTGTCAATCTGCTCGGCGATCTTCTCGTCAAACTTCTCACGTACCAGATTGATGAGATTGTCGTAGGTATTGTTCGCCCGGAACGCTTCGTTAACCTCCGGATCAACCAACACAGACTCCCATATCTGCTTCAGGATCTTGTCATTCTCATCGAGGATTCCAGCATACGGCTCATTGGCAACGTGGAGAATCTCCTTGATGGTCTTCTCCTCGTCCGGCTTCTTCTTGCCCGGTTCCCCTATACGGCTGGCCGACAACTCTTTCTCCTCATCTTCCAGCTCAAGCTGGCCCTCAAAGGACAGTTGGATGCGGAGTTTATCCAAATCGATATGCTCCAGGATATCCACCGGCAGCGTCTCCTTAGTGTACGGAAGATACTTGTAGAGGACCTTCAGAAACACGTAATACTTCTCCAGATCTGGGTCTACAAATGTCATCACCTGCGCGATGAATCCGTACTGGCGGATATACCGGTTCACCAACTTGCGGAAGCGGTCTTTTTCAGCATCCTCCATCGGCTCCACGCGGTCTGACACAATGCGCTTCATAATAGACGGGACGCCTATTGCGGTGGATGCCGACTGGAGACGCTTAACAACTTCGTTCACCTGTTCCTCCGAGAATACCTTATACTCATCTATGTCCGACTTGATGGGGTACATTCTTGTCTGATCCACAAGACCGCTCAAGACAGTCTTGGTATAGTAATCCTGAAACGACTTCTGCACGACGTCGGAATCATTCCGGAAATCCACCACCAGAGTATCGTCCTTGCCCGGGCAGCAGCGGTTGAGGCGGCTAAGCGTCTGAATGCACTGAATACCGCCCAGAACCTTGTCCACATACATCGTATGCAGCAACTTCTGGTCGAATCCCGTCTGGAACTTTTCGGCCACAATCAGAATCTTGTACTCAGGCTCCTCGAACTTCAGGCGGATATCATCATCCTTCACGCCTCCATCGTTCATATTCGCCTCGGTACACTTCCTTCCGTGACTGTCCTCAACCTCCCCGGAGAAGGCGACCAGCGTCTTGATGGCGCCACCGTACTGACCATTGATGATGGTGTCGATAATCCGCTTATAGTCAGCCGCTGCCCTTCTGGAATCAGTTACCACCATAGCCTTCGCTTGCCCACCGATTTTATTGATGGTATGGCTCATAAAATGGTCCACAATCATCGATGCTTTGCGGAACATGATGTACTGATTCTTGTTCAGGCTGTCGTAGATAACTTTCAACGACTTCTTCTCCTCGAACAGTTTCTTCAGATCTTCATCCGGATCTTTCTCCACCAGCTCGAACATAGTCTTGTAGCTGATATAATTCTCCAGCACGTCCAGAATAAAGCCTTCCTCTATCGCCTGCTTCATTGAATACAGGTCGTGAGCTTCATGCTGATTCTTCCCATACAGGGCGAAGGTCGTATCCTTCGGAGTAGCGGTGAAGGCATAATAGCTGATGTGATGCATCATCTTACGCATCACCTGCTGATAAGCCATAAGGGCATCAAGCTGATTATCGTAATCCTCTGGATGGAAGTCATCAATCTGCCGGAGGTCATCATCTGTCGACAGGGCGCTGATGATATCCTTTGCACTCTCCTTCCCCAGCGCCGTATGCGCCTCGTCAATAATAACCGCGAAATGCCGGTTGTCCTGTTTCTTTATATTCGGCAGGGCATACGCGAACTTCTGCACCGTACTGATGATGATGCGGTATCCATCGTTGATGGCCTTGGCCAGATTCACCGATCCGCGACGCACATCCTTAACCGTCCCCGGTTGCATTTCGAAAGCAACAACTTCGTCGGCCATATTGCGGTTGAGGACAATTCGATCCGTCACCATAATGATGCTGTCGAACATCGGCGTATTGTCGTCATTGGTCACGTTCGAGAGTTCATGGGCCAACCAGGCCATAGACATGGTCTTGCCACTACCGGCGCTGTGTTGCACCAGGTAATTGTGTCCCGGACCCTCTTTTCTGGAAAGGCCTCTCAGAAGACGAACGGCACGAAGCTGGTGGAATCTCGGGAAGATGACCGAATAGTTTCCCTTGCGGTCTTTCACGCGCTTGATAAAGTGCTGCAGGATATCCAGCAGGCTGTCGGCCTGAAGGATCTGGTCCCACATATAGTGCGTCGGATAGTCGGCGTCTCCCTCAACAGGCGGATTTGTGGTGCCGATATTGAAAGGCAGGAAGCTGGTATCCGTACCAGCAAGCTTGGTGGTCATGAATACCAAATTGTTGTCCATCACAAAATGCACCAGGCAGGCTTTCAGCATCCTATTGTTGGCATTGCGCTGTGTCTGGTACTGGATGATGCCGTCTTCATAGCACTGCCCCGTTCCCTCATTCTTCAACTCACAGGTAATGATAGGGATACCGTTGATAAGAATGCAGAGATCCAACTCATTGTCCTTGTCGGCCGCGTCGGTAGAATATTTCATCTGACGGACTACCGAGAAACGGTTTTCCTGGTACAATTTGTAGGCAGATGACTGCTCCCCTCCAATCTGCGGCTGGAATTCCACAAGTTTCACTTTGGCTCCGACAACCATAAGACCCTTGTGAAGCATATCCCAGATGCTGGTACCACGGTTGATGCCCCTTTTGTAGGTCTCAATAACGGTGTCGATCTCCCTTCCTGGCACATTGCGGGAGAGTTTTGCCCATACTTCCGGCTGGGCCTTCACGAAGCGCTCCAGCATCTCTCGGTCGCAAAGATCTGCAATCTCGAAATTGCCGGACTGACGCTGGTTATAG
>ULXZ01052983.1_pt1 | contig 13952 bp, 11 predicted proteins | sample 1961701 | NCBI WGS metagenome assembly ULXZ01 (sample SAMEA4835850, study PRJEB28245) | human gut metagenome | biome: gut microbiome; material: fecal sample | place: Denmark | collected 2008 | reverse complement strand
GGATCACCCGGACTGCCGCGCAACCAAGCAGGAGCTTATCAGCATTATGGAGTTCTGGCTCTCCTTGGGCGCGGACGGCTTCCGCGTGGACATGGCCTCGTCGCTCATCAAGAACGATCCGGACGGCAGCGGCATCCGCGCATTCTGGCAGGAGATCCGGCAGCTGTTCGATGAAAAGCACCCGGAATGCGTTTTGATCTCCGAATGGTCGTATCCCTCGAAGGCTATCGCGGCGGGCTTCCATATTGACTTCCTTATCCATTTCAATCTGCCTGCTTATACAAAACTCTTCCGCGCGGAAGAAGGCAGGCACATTGGAGCGCAATATGGAGGAAATAGCTTCTTTCAGAAGGACGGAAACGGCAGCCTGGACGATTTCCTGTCTGACTATCTGCGTGAATATGACGCAACGAAAGACACGGGTTATATCTCCATCCCGACCGGCAATCATGATATGCCGCGCATCAGCGTTCAGCGCACAAAGCGTGAGCTGGAGGTCGTGTATGCGTTCCTTATGACCATGCCTGGTGTTCCGTTCGTCTATTACGGCGACGAAATTGGTCTTCCGTACCGCGCCGATCTGCCCTCCAAGGAGGGCGGCTTCAACCGCACCGGCGCGCGCACGCTGATGCAGTGGACAGACGGCAAAAACGCCGGCTTCTCGGAAGCCGACGCAGGCAAGCTCTATTTGCCGGTGGATGAATATGGCGTGAATGTAGCCGAACAGCTTGTGGATGAAAATTCGCTGCTGCACACGATGCAGAAGCTTATTGCGCTGCGCAAGTCCAGTCCGGCACTCTGTGCGGACGGCGAAATTGAATTTGTCAATCGCCGTCATAACGGCTATCCGCTCGTCTATCGCCGCTGGCTCGGCAGCGAGGAATATCTGGTTTGCATCAACCCCCTCGACGTGCCGGAAGCTTATTCAGTCGGCGAAGGCTGGCAGATGGCACTGGCAAACCAGAACGTCGGAATTGAAAACGGCCAGCTCACGCTGGAGCCGTTCGGATATGTGATTTTGAGGGGGAGCAAATGAAAAAATCGGAAATCAGTATTTATCAGTTAAGTTTGCGCGTTTTTACGCCGGAGGGAACGCTGCGCGCAGCAGAAAAAATGCTGCCAATGCTGGCAGACCTTGGTCCAAAGTACATTCAGCTTGTTGCACTGACAAAAGCCGATGACAACGAAGACCGCACCTACTGGAGCAACCGGCAGATTGCTTCCGGTACGAATAATCCCAAAAACAGCTACCGCATGAAAGACTATTTCCATGTGGACGAGGAATATGGAACCGACGAGGATTTTAGAGACTTTGTAAAAGCGGCGCATAAGCTGGGACTGAAAATTATTTTGGATCTGGTTTACCTGCATTGCGGGCCAGAGGCTGTATTTATGAGGGAGCACCCAGAATTTGTCCAGCGGGATGCGGATGGGAAAATCAAACTGACGGGCGACTGGGCTTTTCCCCGTTTTGACTATTCCAACGATGAAGTCCGGGAATATCTGTGGTCCAATATGGTCTACTGGGTCAGAGAGTTTGACGTGGACGGCTTCCGCTGCGATGTTGGTGATGCGGTACCTCTTGATTTTTGGCGCGAAGGCGTTCGCCGAGCACGCGAGGTAAAAAATGACCTTGTAATGATAAACGAAGGAAAAGATGTGTCGTATCTGGACGTCTTTGACATCAATTATTTTTACGACGGCTGCTTTGACGCGGTTCAGGTTGCAGAGGGAAATCTGACAGCTGCCGCATTCCGGGCCAAGTGGGACGCTTGCAGAAATACGCTTCCAGCAGGCAGACAAATGCTGCACTTCACCGATAATCACGATGTTGCTTCTGATAGCGGTGAAGACCGAATCGAAAAGGTGATTGGGACAGCTGGCGTAGATGCGCTTCTGGTTCTGGACTTTATGCTCGACGGTGTGCCGTTTGTGTTCAACGGCTATGAAGTAGCCGATGAATTAAAGCATAATATGTTTTCCAACCGATTCTTTGGCAGAGATCCGGCAATCAACTGGGCGAACATCTTCTGTGAGAAAGGTCAGAAGCGGTATGCACTGCTGAAAAAGCTGTATCATCTGCGGAGCGAACAGGACGCGCTCAAAACGACAGAACTAAACTGGATGGAAAATACAGCTGCCGATCAGGTGATTTCTTTCTGCCGCCCAGCCGATGAAAAGTCATTGTTCGTACTTGTTAATATGACAAAGGACCCTGCCGTATTCGAGGTAGGGGACATACCGGAGATGGCAAGACTGATGCAGCCAATTTTACAGTCTAACGTAAGCTGGATCTGCAAAGATGGAAAGATGAGAGTTCAGATGCTGGGATTTGGATACCTTGCAGCTGAATACTGAGAACCAGAAGAACGGAGAAATACAATGTTACGTTCTAACGCTCACTGCATTGCTCTAGAATATGAAGAAAAGCATGTGCTGATGGACAAAGCTTGTGGTTGCATTAGCAATGTATTATGCGGAGCTTTTATATATGACGATGAAAAGATTGGAGTTTAATGAGATTTATGGAGGAGAAAACAGGTATGAATAAACCAAGTTGGCTGCAAAATGCGGTCTTTTACAATATTTATCCGCAGTCCTTTTATGATTCGAATGCAGATGGCATCGGCGATCTGAACGGCATCCGCGAAAAGTTGCCATACATTCACGATATGGGCTTTACGGCGCTCTGGCTGAACCCGTTCTATGAATCGCCGTTTTGGGACGCAGGCTACGACGTCACGGATTACTATAAGGTCGCGCCGCGCTATGGCACAAACGATGATTTTGGTGCGCTTTGTGAGTCGGCGCACCAGTTGGGCATGAAGGTATGTATCGATATTGTGCCGGGACACACATCGCTGGAATGCAAATGGTTCCAGGAGTCAGCAAAGCCGGAGAAAAACGAATATACAAACCGTTATATCTGGACAGATAAATGGACAAAGGCCTATGGGGATATGTGCATTGGCGGATACAGCCAGCGAAACGGTATGTACATGAAGAATTTCTTCTATTGCCAGCCTGCAATCAACTATGGCTTTGCGCAGATCGACGATCCGAGCTGGCAGCTGCCGCCCGATCACCCGGACTGCCTTGCCAGCAGGCGGGAGTTGGTTTCTGTGATGCGGTACTGGATGTCGCTTGGCGCGGATGGCTTCCGTGTGGATATGGCATCCTATCTGATCAAAAATGACCCGGATTGCTCGGCAAATCAGGCACTGTGGCGTGAGATCCGAAAGATGTATGATGCGGAGTACCCGGAGTGTGTATTGATCTCGGAGTGGTCGCAGCCTTCACGAGCAATCCCGGCCGGATTCCATATCGATTTTATGATCCAGATGAATCTTGCCGGTTATACGAAACTGTTCCGTGCAGAGCCGGGACACAATTTCGATGAGCGCTATGATGGCAGAAGCTATTTCCATCGGGATGGAAATGGAAGCATTGAGGAATTCTTGCAGGATTATTTGCGGGAGTATCATGCGACAAAGGGGGACGGCTATATTGCGATTCCGACAGGCAATCACGATATTCCCCGTATCAGCTATGGCAGAAGCAAGCAGGAACTGGAGGTCGTTTATGCGTTCTTGTTGACAATGCCCGGCGTTCCTTTCGTTTATTACGGCGACGAGATTGGTATGCCGTATCGTGCGGATATCCCGTCCAAGGAAGGCGGCTTCAATCGCACGGGTTCGCGTACACCGATGCAGTGGACAGACGGAAAGAATGCTGGCTTTTCCGAAGCCGATGCAGACAAACTCTATCTGCCGGTAGATGAGCACGGCGTGAACGTTGCAGCGCAGATGTCCGATGAAAGCTCCCTGCTGCATACGATGAAAAACCTGATCGCTCTGCGCAAGTCCAGCCCTGCACTCTGTGCAGATGGCGAGATCGAATTTGTCAATCGGCGGCATAATGGATATCCGCTTGTTTATCGCCGCTGGCTTGACAGCGATGAATTCCTGATTTGCATCAATCCCCTCGACGTGCCGGAAGCTTATTCAGTCGGAGAAGGCTGGCAGATGGCGCTTGCGAATCAGGCTGTTGCAATCGAACAGGGGCAGCTTACGCTGAAACCGTTTGGTTATGTGATTCTGAAAAAGAAGGTCTAAGCAGTCCGATATTTGCGAAGGGCATAAAGGGCAGAAAATGAAAGAAAAAACATTAGAAGAAAAAATACTTGAAGTCCCAAGCCAAAATCAAATGCGCGGGGCTGATAATATCTGGTTTTTTGGTGCGCAGCACGGCAGCCCCAGAATTCTGTTCCTAGGAAACTCCATTACGCTTCATGCGCCGAAGCCTGAAATCGGCTGGTTCGGGAACTGGGGTATGGCGGCCTCGTCCAGAGAAAAGGACTATGTTCATCTGGTCGCTGAGAATATCTCGGAGAAGTGGCCGCAGGCCGCTTTTTGCATTGCGCAGGGCGCGGTATGGGAAACAACACTGGAGCAATGCGATTACGAAAGATGGTTTGTCCCGGCGAAAGCGTTTGAGGCAGATGTGATCCTCAGCACACTGGAAGCAAATATTTCAATTGAACGTTTTGAACCGAAGAGCTTTCTGCGAGAGACGCGGAAGCTGCACCGCTATCTCATGAAGCCAGATGGAACGACAAAAATCATTATTGCATCCAGTATCGGAAATATGCCGGAGCGGGATACTGTAATCGAACAATATGCTGGTGAAGCCGGAGCACAATATGTGTATATTGGCGATATTTTCGCGGATAAACGGAACCTTGCAATCGGACAGTATGCACATGAAGGCGTTGCACATCATCCATCCGATATTGGTATGCTGCGTTTGGCGGAACGGTATACAAAGGCGCTGGAGCAGGCAATTGCCGATTCCAAATAGCGAAGGCAATCGATCGTGATACAGCGAAACAGATGAAAGGAGTTTACATAATGAATCTAAAAAATATCAGTGTTCAGGTCGGCGGATTTCACGATCATTGGCTCAGAAACGGAACAGATACCTCGGCAGTTCTGATTGCCGCTGTGACCAAATACCATTATGATTTTATCTGCCTAATGGATGGTGAATTCGGTGACCGGGCAAAGCGTATCAAGAATCAGTTGGAAATGTGGATCCCAGGCTTCCGCGCATATATCGGCATGGAGAAAATGTATGGGTGGGGACATATTGTGACCGTGGAAAATGCGTGCAGCGGGATCAATATGGACAGTCCGGATTATAAGACCGAAATGAAAAAATTTATGGCTTTGGACGGAATATCTGCACTTGCACACATTGGGTATCCTTCCACACTTGAAAAAATCACAAAGACCGGCATAGTGGATGAACTGATTGATGGCGATTATGTGGATGCCATCCAGATTGAAAATGCCGCAGACTGGGAGTACATAAAAAAACGTGCAGCGTCAGGAAAAAAACTGCCGCTGATTTCCGGATGGGATTCTCATATGCTGCTGGAAGCTCCGGAATTGCCAAATTGTATTTACAATAAAAAATATGGTATTACACAGCATTGGGATCATTCCTCCTTTATGCGCACGATCGTGTTCTGCGAAGACAATTCGCTTGAAAGTATCCACCGAGCGCTAAAAGCAGGGAAAAGCGTTCTGGAGGAGATCGATACCGGGAGAATGTACGGTTCGCCGGAGTTGATTGCGCTGCTTGAAGAGAATGGGTATGCAGAACGGATGCACGAGCTGGATATCCAGTACGAGGCTTTGGATATGACGAGTGAGCCGCTCCGTGCATTCCGCAGTGCGCAGATGCGCTTTCCGGGACAAGGTACAGTCACATATGCCCAAAATGCAGACCTGACGCCTGCTGCAAAGCCAACAGACGCGGATGGAAATGTATACTTTGACTCGCTTCCGATGCCTGCAGCTGCAAACGAAAGCTATCTGCCGTTTTTATATGACAATGGAAAAACAAAGCGTTATTGGGCCGTCAGAATTCTGAACGATATTCAGCTTCGTGTTGCAGTTATGTTCAAGAATGGGAGAAGAGTCCTGTCCGTGTGTGCCGATCAGGAGTTTACAGGAACGCTTCATTTCCGTGAACCAATATCTCAAACAATTTCGGTGACGGCACGAAAGGGCGAAACGCTGTATGATTTGGAGATCGGCAAGGAAATTCCGCAGATATTCTACTACGAGTTTACTGCTGAAAGCCAGACCGGAAATCTGCGGCCCTATTCTGGCCATGCTGCGCTTGTAACCGCACAGCGGTTTGAAAAGGGATGGCAGCAGACAGAAGAACTGCATGTTGACCGGGAAGAGTTCTGCGGCGGCTATGGAAGCAACCGGACTTATCCGGGAAAAGATGTTTTTTCCTTTGAGGCAAGGTTTTTGTGGGATGATGAAAATCTGTATGCACAGTGGGATATTACAGATGGCATTTATATTTCTCCAACGGAAGGACGTTTTATGTTCCTTTCCGATTCCACTTGCCTGAATATTGACCCGCTTCTTGCAAAACTGCCTTCCAGGGCACCTGGCTGTGAGATGCTGATTGGGATGCCGGATGGAGAGGGTGAAGTTTTTTGCACACACGCGCCAGCGCTTGCGGATGGAACGAAAATCGTCAACTACATGGATAATAGCAAGCTGGCAGGCAGGGTCACGATGGAAAAGACACCGAACGGAAGAATCGTCACAGCGGCAATTCCGTGGAGTGAAATAACACCACGCAAAGTCTGTGCAGGGGATCATATGGGCATTACGACATGCGCCCTTAACGACGAAGGCGAAGGCGTTGTGGATAATATGCAGTGGCCGTGGCCCCCGGCACCGGGAGGATGGCTGTTCCCGGATCAGTGGGGTGTGCTGGCACTTATCTAATTTGGAAAGGGTGAGAAGAATGAGTGAAACAGTTTATTTATGGGACTTGACGCCGGGATTTTGTGAAAAAACGCCGCGTCTGGATTGCTATTTGCCGCAGAAGCGTGAAAGTCGGATCGCTGTTGTGATTTTTCCCGGAGGAGGATATGGCGGCTTATCTGCGCATGAAGGAACCGGGTATGCGGAGTTCTTGAATGCACATGGAATTGCAGCGTTTGTCTGCTGGTACCGTGTCAGCCCGCATCGTTTCCCTTTGCCTCTGCTCGATGCCCGGCGCGCGATTCGTTATGTCCGTGCGCATGCGGAAGAATTTGATATTGATAAGGATCAGGTCTATGTCATGGGCTCCTCCGCAGGCGGGCATTTGGCCGCGCTGATCAGTACCTACTATGAACCGATCCCGTTTGAACATATGGATGCGATCGATGAACAGAGCGCAAAACCGAACGGACAAATTCTGTGCTATCCCGTTATCAAGCTGCTGGGCAAGGGAATTACGCATCTTGACAGCGGAAAGAATCTGCTGGGAGAGCGTCAGGCAGAACTTGGAGAGGAGCTTAGTCCGGATCAGATCGTTACACCGGAAACGCCCAAAGCATTCATTTGGCACACATTCGACGATCCCTGCGTCAGCGCGATCAACTCACTGGACTATGCAAAAGCCCTCTGGAAAAACCGTGTGGATACAGAACTGCACATTTATCCGCGGGGAGATCACGGACTCGGCCTTGCACCGAATGATCCCCATGTTGCCCAATGGTCGCAGGCGCTGCTTCGCTGGCTTCAATATTGCGAAGCGAATAAAGAGCAAAGCTTATGAGATTCTATGAGAACCCGGAATACACACAAGAAAACCGGTTGCCGCAGCGGGCGTACTACATCCCGGAGGGAAAGAACGTCTTTTCTTCCCTGAATGGCATCTGGCAGTTTGACTTTTACGCCTGCGATGATGATGAAACGCCTGTAAAGAGCGGGCAAATTGATGTGCCGTCCTGCTGGCAATTGTGATTCCGGAATTGGCTCCAATTCCTGCGGGCCGGAACTGATGGAGAAGTATCGAATTTCGGAGAAGTCGATAGAATTTACATATGTCATATTATAGGAAAACAAATAGGAGGAATATGAAGAATGAAAAAGTGGCGAAGATTCAAATATCTCCCGGTGGAGCCGCTCGGTGAGGATGGTCGGAAGGTTACGGGCAGCACAGACCATATCCGCCTGTCACGGATGGCGGCTGCCGAGGGCATGGTGCTGCTGAAAAATGAAAACCATCTGTTGCCGCTCCGTAAGGGGAGCTGTGTTGCTCTGTTCGGCAAGGCCAGTGCGGACTATGTAAGAGGCGGAGGCGGCAGCGGCGACGTGACCGTTGCGTATGTCCGAAATCTCTGTGACGGTATGGAAGAAAAGGAGCACGAGGGAAAAATCTCGCTTTTTGAGCCGCTGCATGACTTCTATCGAAAGAATGTGTCGCAGCAGTACAGAGAAGGCGGCGAACCCGGCTGTACTACAGAGCCGGAGATCCCAGCAGAGCTTTTGACGCAGGCTGCTGCAATGTGCGATACGGCAATCATCAGCATTTGCCGGTATTCTGCTGAGGGCGGCGATCGAAAGGAAACAGATTTTTATCTTTCCAGCGAGGAACAGCGTATGGTTACGGATGTCACGGCACTGTTCCGGAAGGTTGTAGTTGTGCTGAATGTTGGCGGCGTGGTGGATACTTCATGGTTCGTGCATGAACCGAAAATTTCCTCTGTTCTATTGGCATGGCAGGGCGGCATGGAGGGGGCAATGGCGGAAGCGGATATCCTCTGCGGTGATGCAGTTCCGTCCGGTAAACTGACGGATACCTTTGCAGCTTCGTTTGCGGATTATCCCTCGTCAGCAAACTTCAATGAATCGAGAGAATATGTCTGCTATACCGATGATATTTTCGTTGGCTACCGGTATTTTGAGACGATTCCCGGTGCGGCAGCGAAGGTCAACTATCCGTTCGGTTTCGGCCTGTCCTATACGAGTTTTGATTGGGCGTGCGAAAAAACGGAGAGCGACACTGAGAGCATTGCAGTTACGATCCGCGTGACCAATACGGGGGGCTATGCGGGTAAAGAGGTGATTCAGCTTTATACCTCTGCACCCAAATGCCGTCTGGAAATGCCGAAACTGGAGCTGCGGACGTTCCAGAAAACCAATCTTTTGCAGCCCGGCGAGAGTCGGACAATCACGCTGCGCGTGAAGGCCTCTGCACTAAGCGCCTACGATGAAAAGCTGGCAGCCTATGTACTACCAGAGGGAAGTTACCGTATTTTTGTCGGAACCAGTGTTCGGGAAATTCGGGAGGCCGGCGTTTTGAGGTACAGCAGGAGCGCATTATCAAACAGGTGAAAAACCGCTGCGTGCCGAAGAAACTTTCGTGCCGTCTGAAGGCGGATGGCAGCTATGAAGCGCTGGAAACCGGCGAGTATGCGCCGGTTTATGATATGACCGACTGGCCGGAAAAGGCGGCGCGGGATACGGAACATATTCTGCCGGATCACGCTGGAGTTAAGCTGCCGGAGGGCAGGCTTGATTTTGAAAAAGTGGCATCCGGTGAGATTACAGTGGATGACTTCCTGAACAGGCTGACGGACGATGAATTGATGACCGTGATCGGCGGAACACCGAATCGCGGAGTATCGGATACCGGCGGTATTGGCGGACTGGATTATCTTGGCGTTCCGGCCGCCATGACCGCAGATGGCCCTGCTGGACTCCGCATTTCCCCAGATCGCGGTATCAAAACAACTGCATGGCCGGCCTCTACGCTATTGGCCTGTACATGGGATCCGAAGGTGATTTTCCGTGTGGGTGAAGCGGCTGCAAAGGAGGTCAGGGAAAATAACATTGGTATGTGGCTTGCACCTGCAATCAATATTCACAGGAACCCACTTTGTGCGCGGAATTTTGAGTATTATTCGGAGGATCCGCTGGTCGCGGGTGAATTGGCGTCGGCGATGGTGCAAGGCATTCAGTCGCAGTTGGTTTCTGCCTGCGTCAAGCATTTCTGCTGCAACAATAAGGAAAGCTACCGGGATATCAGTGATTCCCGTGTTTCGGAACGTGCGCTGCGCGAAATATACTTAAAGGCTTTTGAAATTGTTGTGAAGCACGGCGGCGTTTGGAGTATTATGACGTCATATAACCTTTTGAACGGAGTCTACACCTCGGAAAATGAGGAACTCCTGACGGGAATTCTTCGGGAAGAATGGGGATATGATGGACTCGTTATTACAGATTGGTGGAACCGTGGAGAGCATTATCGGGAGGCATTGGCAGGTAATAACGTCCGAATGCCAAATGGAAGGCCCAAGCGACTGCAAAAAGCAATGGAACTGGGCCTGATTACACGAAAAGAACTGCTGACAAATGCGAAGCAAGTGCTCAACTGGCTGCTGAAACTCAACTAGCGTGTGATATTACAACAAGCTCTTTCAATTGAGATTGATAACAAGAATACCACAGATTGCAAACAACATTCCCAAAAAAGAATGCAGCGTTGCTTTCTCGTGGAATAAAATGACTGACATAAGAAAACTGAGAATCATAGAAAAACACTGAATGAGTGGATAGAGCACAGCGCTGCTTAATTCTGCAGCAGCCAATGTTTTGAAATATATATTGGCATAGAGGAAAAGTGCCATTAAGACGGTGTATGGAAGGACATTTTTTATATTTGATAGAGAAATACTACTTTTCTGCCGTTGAACCAGGCGGGAAAAAACAAGAATGACTGCGGATAGTAAAAACGAATAAAATGAGAAAACGGCGGCATCAGCCGACAGAACAGTTTTTATATAATATTTTTGCGACAGGTCTGCAAGACCGCTGCTAAAAGGGAGCGCGAGGAGCATAGCAAATTCCTTGGGGGTGAGTTTTTCCTTCTTAACTTTCTGATTATATCCCTGCATCAATATCGAAGCAAAAACCAGAATTATTATGCCAATTATATTCCTGAACCGTAGAGGCTCATGAAGCGCAGGGATGAGCGTGCTTCCACAGACGGCGATGGGAACACCTAACGTCAAAGAAATCTCGACCAGCATATAGGCACCACTGTGAACGCAGCACAGCCACAACACAACAAAAGCCGAATTGGCGATTGCTGACCATAAAATGCATAGAATGTCGGTGGTTGTCAAAGTGATACAGACGGACAATTTATGCTGGAAGAGGATAAGAATGAACCCAAATAATGCGCATATGCCCATCCGGACTGACGAAATAGAAATAGCATCAGTCAGTTTTTCTGTATATCTGCTGATTTTCTTTCCGCAATATCCTTTTGCGGTACCGGTCAGAAGCGAAATTGTAAGAAAAAAATATCCGGACATTTTTCAGACTAACCTTTCATCAAATGACAATAAATGACCGCAGCACTATTGCACTGCGGTCACCGTTTGCTTGGCATGGATCAAAAGACTGTGCGATAGGTGCAAGACAGAAGGCTTTTGCGCTTTTGCTGATGATAGAATTGATCCGGATGTTGCATAAATTTCCTCGCGAATCCCATCACTGAGGGCATGGCAAAGACCTTCTAAAAAGAGCACTATTTTGCTTACTTATAGTCGCCGAGATATTCGGTGTTTTTCTCGAAAATCAAGTCGCACATATCACGAATTTCCTGCAGGCTGCAAACAGCAGAGCAAAGCGGATCCATCATGACTGCATGATAAACATCTTCGCGGCTCTTATTCATTGCGGCGCGAACAACAAGATTTTCTACTCTTGCGGTTGTGTTGACAAGAATGGCAATATGATCCGGCAGAGGGCCAACAATCATCTTGTGAATGCCGTCCCTGTCAGCAATCACCGGAATTTCTACACAGGCATCATGCGGAAGATTGGAAATTGCACCATCATTAATGACATTGCCGTTAAATTTGTACGGTTCGTTATCGCCGAAGCGTGCGTTAAAAATATTGGCGGCATATTCTTTGCCGCGCTTGGTATCAACAGGCTTATTCGCGATCCATTCTCTCATAACATCACGATCTTCGAAGGCTCTCCCAAGGCGGAGATTGAGAGAATAGGCATACACGCCTGGATTCCAGCCTGTACCATGGGTGCAATACTTCTCAATCAGATCCGGACGCTTGCGGAACCAAGGGTTGTATTCGGAATTGTGACCGCTGGATTCAGTCACATAATAGCCGAGGTGCTTGAACATTTCGTTCCGAACCAGTTCTTTGTTGTAATATTCCGGATCTTTCAACTTCTCTGTGAGCGCTGGATACAGATTTTTCCCGTTATGCTCCAGCTTTAGATAAAATGCCTGATGATTAACACCTGCACAGAGATAGCTTATTTCCTGCGGCGGAATGCAAAGCCACTCACCAAGCAATTCAATTGTTGACTGGACACTGTGACACAAACCTGTTACTTCAACATTGGAATAGGTCTGCATTGCCTTGCACAGCATGGACATTGGGTTTGTATAATTCAGAAATACAGCGTTGGGGCAATACTTCTCGATGTCCTGACAAATATCAAGCAGTAAGGGAACATTGCGCAGCGCACGGAAAATTCCGGAAACGCTTCTGGTATCTCCGATATTGATGTTTACGCCAAATTGCATTGGAATTTCGATTTCGTGACGCCAGACATCAATACCGCCATTGAACACAGTGCAAAGAACGCCATCCGCACCATCCAATGCAGCTGCACGGCTCTGCGTAGACGTGACTTTTGCATGGCCGCCCATGGCGTTATTGATTTTGTTGACTGCCGCTGTAATCAGATCAAGCCGTTCCTGGTTGATATCCATCAGTGCAAATTCGCAGTCTTTAAATGCGGGGAATGTCAGAAGATCCCGCACAAGATTGCGCGTAAAGACGAAGCTGCCTGCGCCAATAAAGGAAATTTTTTTCATAAGAACACCATCCTTATATAGTAATCTGGTATGCTTATATTTTAAGCAGAGCAATGTGTTTCGGCAAGACAGAAAGCTGTTATATTACAGCACATTCTTGCTATACATTAGAGATGTATCTGAAAACTCCCAACGCACCCGGACAGCGGGCCTTTTCACGCTGCACTGCGCCATTTTTCCTTGAAATACGTCAGTATTCCTGCGAAAAAATGTCTTACTCAACGCAAAAATTCCTCGCTGCCGGTCACATTGGGAGTTTTCAGATACACCCTAGAGAGGTGAGAAAAATGAGGGATATTTCTGAGTTTCACGACATTACCAACTTTAAAGCCGTGCGCAGCTTGCAGATTAACAGCTGCGGCCTTCAACGGGTCGGACAATATAGCTATACGGTTCTTCGGTCACGCGGACGTGTAGATTATCATCTTTTGTATGTCCAAAGCGGATGGCTCACGGCGTATCTGGATGAGAAACAGGTGCGTCTGATCCCTGGGAGTTGTGTTTTTTATCCGCCTGATGTGCGCCAGCAATACGATCTTACATCGGAGGGAGAATCTGTTTCCTACTGGCTGCATTTTACCGGAACCGCAATAGAGGAAGCGCTGGCTGACTTTTCACATGATTGTGCAGCCTATACGGAAATTACAGACTGTGTACAGTTCGAAAGCATTTTTCATCAACTTTGCAGCGTACACAATATGCAGGGAATTGCATATCAGCTGGATGAGAATGCGCTTCTTTTGCAGCTTCTGGCTATTTTGACGCGCAGCGCGAGCCATGAGAAACATGCGGACCGCAGTGCTGTTCGCACAGTAGCCGCCTATATTTCTGAGCACTACTGTGAGCAGATATCCCTTGCAGAGTGTGCAGCACAGCTTCATTTGAGCATCAGCAGATTTTCTCATCTTTTTACGCAAACGATCGGTGTTTCGCCATATCAGTATCTTCTAAAGCATCGAATTGCCAAGGCACAGGAGTTACTGTTGTATTCACAACTTGATGTTAAGGGCATTGCGCGGACGGTCGGATTTCAAGATGCGTCCTACTTTTGCCGTGTTTTCCGACGACACGTTGGGGTCAATCCCTTGTACATTCGGAAACAGGCTATGTCTTGGACCGAAGAGAATCGCAAAAAGAAATAACACATCAGGAACCATTTACGTTTTGCGCATAAATCTTGACGGGACCAGAAACGGAAGCCAGGGACTTATTGGAAATCGTGGAGTCCC
>ULXZ01053618.1_pt1 | contig 14128 bp, 9 predicted proteins | sample 1961701 | NCBI WGS metagenome assembly ULXZ01 (sample SAMEA4835850, study PRJEB28245) | human gut metagenome | biome: gut microbiome; material: fecal sample | place: Denmark | collected 2008 | reverse complement strand
CTGCCGTAAGGGCGAACCTTCTTTCCCTGCCAGAGATACTCCAGGTTGTAGTTGTTGAAGTTCTCAAGCGTGGCAGCGATGCCGTTTATCTCTTGGTTGCCGCCAGCCCAGTTGATACCACCGCCAGCGAAAGCACTTATATTAAACACACGGTTCGGATTCCAGCCACAGAAAAGGTTGGAGAGGTTGAACATGAAATCTACACCAGGAGCCATATATTTAAACTTATATTTGGCGTTGTAAGGCTTTTCTCCCACTTTGGAGCGAAAACTAGCCCAGCCGCCCTTGTTCCAGAGTCCGTTCATCTGAGCACGGAGTCCGAAAAGCGGAGAGAATTGATAGCCAATAGCTCCCTGAATATTAGGAGAGAGTAAGTCCTTGAACTTAGCCTCGCCCAGTGTATACTATCCACCTCCCCGAATATCGGGGTAGAAGTGCTTCTTGAATTGATACTCATTGCCGTCCTTATCGACATAGGTGGCTTGTGCCACGGCTGAAGTGCCGAGGGCGAGCATAGCAGATGCAATGATAAACTTATAATTTTTCATGTCTGATAAGTTTAAAACTGATTATTAATTGCTTTTTATGGGAGCTGTAATGAGTTTCTTGCTCTGGTTGTCTTCTGGATTGATTGTTACAGCATTTTTGGGAAGTACAGTTACTACTAAAGCTCGAGCTGTGTCATTCTTTCCATCTATGTAGTCAACAATAACAGAATCATTAGGAAGCATCACTCCATTGTTGTAACGAACCTCGTTGAGATTAAATACGATAGAATCTTCTCCGTCCATAACGGTAAGGTTCTTTAGGGTATCATCATCAATGCGAACATTTTTCACGATGCCTCTTATCTTTTTAAGTTCAGGCTTTCCACAACTGCTGATTCCTAGAACCAGCAATAAGGTGAAAACAACCATATAAAAAAATGATTTTCTCATCTTCTTCTTTCCTTATTGTTTAAAAATAAGAGGGAAACGTTCAGATGAACGTCCCCCTCAGTATTATAGTAATGTTCTAGAATCTAACCGATTCTTGTTGTCGCAATAATTACTTAGAAGCAGGACGCTTGATAGTAACCTTGAATGACTGTGGTACCTCATGACCATAAGCATCAACAACAACGAACTCCAAGTTTTCTGTGTGATCAACTGTTGGAGCGTTCTCTGCCTGAATACCTGTCTGAGTAAAGATAAACTGACCGTTAGTGGCATCAACTTCAACCGTGAAGTATGGGTCAACCTGACCTTCATATGTCAAGTGAGCTGAACCAGCCTTAACCTCCAGATACTTGTTAGTCAAGAGCTGCGCAAATGTACCACCGAAGAAATCATTGTTATATGTATTCTTAACAGCAATGTTCTTGATGTCTGTCTTGATTACATTTGCAGTAGCCTTCCACTGGAGTGCTGGCTGTTCTTTCCAAGAATAGCTGCTTGCAGAATGCCAGCAAGCGAATGTAACTGACAGACTCTTACCGTAGTCTACAGAGCAAGGCTTCTTTTCCCACTGGCCAGTCTTATTATTCTTAACAAGACTAATCTCGCCATAGTTGTACTTAGCTGTAATAGCATGCTTGGTCGTTGAGTTAATGAAGTCTTTAGCTGCAACTTTCGCAACAAAATTGTTGGCCTTGTCTGCCCTAACACTTGTCAACTTGTCATTTGCATCCTTAGCTGCGTCTGCGATTTCGAAACTAACGTTATCGTCGAGATTATAGAATACGTTATTCAAGTCTACAGAACCATATACGCTCTTATTGGTTACTGTGTAGCCATTTTCTGGCGTCATGTAAGCGATGAAGTAACCAGTACCCTTACCTGTTTCCTGTGCTGGACGGAATGTGATGTCAGCAGGGAATGCCTTAGGAAGAACCTTGGTGTACGTAGCTGTTACGGTACCTACCTCATAGAAGTTGTTATCAGTATACTTCCTCAAAGTTGACTTCAATGAAACTGTTGCACCATCAGCGATGAGGGCTGGGTTGTTAACCTTGAAGGCAATCTTTGTAACCTCAGACATGTTTGTTGTCTCATTTCCATCCTTGTCGTAATAAACAGCAGCGAATACAGGCTTCTCTGAAAGAGGACATGCATTGTTGTCAGCTACTAACTCCCAAGGACCATAGCTTACACCATCAACTGGGCTGAAGTCCTTCTTCTCTGTAATCTTGTTTACTGCATCCAAGTTACCTACGATACCTGATGTATAGTTCTCACCTACAACTACGTAGAAGGCCTTACCATCTGGGTCGAGCAACTTACCATCCTTGTTTACTGCATATACACGGAAACCGATGATGTCGTGGTTTGCAGCCTCGGTCTGGATTGTAAGAGTCAAGTTCTCGCTTGCAGGAACAACCTTGTTCAAATTATCAATTTCATAGTTCTTCCAAGCGTTGAGCTCAGAAACACCAGACTCGATAGCATTATCCTTGTCGAGTACTACATAGTAATAATCCGCAGCCGTATTGTCTGAAGTCTTCAAATCAGTGATAGAGAATGGCTTACCAACTTCAACCTGCAAGAGACTATTCCAATATCGGACATCAGATCGGTGACTACGATAATTTGCGTTCTCAACGTTCTTCTTCTCGCCTTCCAAAACTGGCTCTGCGGCAGCATCATTTGCCCAAGCAAGTTCAGGATTCTTATCGCTTGAGAAATTGCTGTTTTCGCCAACAATTTCATAACCAGTCCAACGGTTGTGGATTTCACTAACATCCTTACCACCAACCTTGAATGTGAAATCGTTGCTAGGCACGAACTTATTGTAAGTAGGGTTAACATCGTAAGTAGACACTACGTAGCGGTCAGCAGCTGCCTCTGCCTTAGAATCAACAGTGTTATTGATAGCTACAGCATAGAGGATAGCTTTTTCATTACCATTCTCATCTTTTACTGTAACTGCCTTCTTGAAGTTTTCCTCTGAAACGCCTTCTGCTACAGAAAGAGGGAGCTTCCAAAGACCAGTCTTGACAGTAGCTGCAGCACGAGTAGTAATCAACTTGTCGAACTTAGAAGGAGTACCTACCTTAACAATGTCCTCAAGGCTTTCACCCTTAGAGTTCAAAAGAATAATCTTAGCACCCTTTGTGAGGTCAGCGTTAACTGGGTTTACGCGAACTACAATAGAAGCATCGTCTTTCACATCGATATCCTTACCCTTAACGTACTCAACAATAGGCTTAGCGTCATTACCATTCTCATCACCAAACTTAGAGTCGTCTGAAATCAAACCATGAAGCATCTCTACTGTGAGAGGTGTTATGCCATTTGTTGTATTCCAATTACTTGTAAATCCGTTAACACCAGAATATGTCTCAACGAGCTCAACGCTAGTTACTGCAGAATACAACTCCTCAACAGCGCCCTTGTATGCATTAACCTTAACGGTCAAGCTACCGATAGTCTCTTTGTCACCATCAGCACCGAGGAGTTCTTCTTTGAGTTGAGTGAGCTTCTCATCCAACTTGTCTGCTGTAACTCGGCTTGTTTCCAAGTTACCGATGCGCTCCAGAGCCTTCTCGAAGTCAGCTTGTTTAGCGGCAGCGTTAGCTGTAGTAGCTGCAGCTGCGGCATCCTTAACAGCCTGGTCAGCTTGCTTCTGAGCATCCTTTGCTGCCTTAGCAGCAGCATCTGCAGCCTTTTGTGCTCCGTCAGCTGTTGTCTGTGCATTAGCAGCGTTACTGATTGCAGTTGCTACGTCAGTGGCAGCCTTGTTAGCTGTAACCTCAACTTTCTGGATAGCTTTTTCAACATCTGCTTTTACAGCAGCAGCATTAGCCTTAGCTAAAGCAGACTCTGCAGTAGTCTTAGCTGCTGATGCAGTAGAAGCTGCATCCTGCAACTGTGTTTTCAATGCATCGATGTCGCTCTGCAAACCAGCCTTGTCAATCTGGCTCTGCAAGTTGTCGATGTCATCGTCGTAATCTTTACAAGAAGTAAATGTGCTTACCGAGGCAATTGTCAATGCACCCATAAGCAGCGCGCTAAAATACTTTCTTTTCATACGGTAATAATTTATAAAGTTATACGATTTTCCTAGCCTTCCGGCAGGAAGTTATTAATTAATTCTCTATATCGAATTAAGAGTTCCGTTTGATGAAAAGAGTCTGCACTCTTAGAAAAGTTATTTTTTCAGTTTTCAAAGGTCCTCTTAGAAAAGTTATTTTTTATCGTTCTTAAATATTGTGGCTTTTTATCGCCACTCAGTTCTTATTGTTTTTATCATATCTCCAACCAGGAGATTTTTCATGTTGCAAATATAAGTATATTTTTCGAAACTTGCAAGTTTTTGAGCATTTTTTCAAAAAAAGGCTAATTTTCTTATGTTTTTTATAAAATAGCCCCCATATTGGGCTTCTAACCCGTCCATTTTCCCTGTTTTCCTCCATTTTGCCGATATAAAACCTACACCGTATTATATATAGGGGAGATTGGCGGTCCTACACCTTACTATATATAGGGACCATCTAGATGCGAATGTATGAGTAAATCGTATTACACCAAGCCGCCTCATTCTGATAACTCAAGTGCTTCATTCTGATAACTCAAGTGCTTCATTCAGCTCACTGAGCTACTTCGTTCAGCCAACGCAGCCATATTATTCAGCCAACGAAATTGACTCTTCCACCCAACGAAGTCGAATCTTTAACCCAACGCAGTCGTATCTATCGACTCAATGAAGCGTATAAACTTGTTAAATGACGTACATGATTTCATCTACTTACTAAAACTGGCTGGCAGCCCATTACACCTTATCATATATACTGGCATTGATGTGAATATCGGAAAAGTATCAATGACGATGTGATAGACAGATACAACGATATGCTTATCAAAGCTATCAGCATATGAGAGGGAGGTAGAGTTATTCCGCCAACGATGCAGGAGAAATTACGTCACGACGTAACAACAACTACGTCCCGACGCAGTGACAGCTACCTCGGGACGCAGTTTCAGGAGCATCCTGCCCATTATCAAGTAAGCCTCATTTCCATTTTTGGTGATAAAAAGACGAAAAAAAGGGGCTATATTGAACGTAAAACCCTTGTTTTGTTTAGTCGTTGCACTAAGCGTTCCAATGAATAGAACAATGAAGCCTGTTTCGAAGGACATCGAAACAGGCTTCATTTTTTTATTCTAGAATTCTGCGTTCTTTGGTGTACGTGGGAATGGAATCACGTCGCGGATATTCTGCATACCGGTTACGAAGAGAATCAGACGCTCGAAACCGAGACCGAAACCTGCGTGTGGGCATGAACCATACTTACGGGTATCGAGATACCAGTTCATATCCTTCATAGGGATGTTGCGAGCCTCAATCTCACCCATCAGCTTGTCATAGCTCTCCTCACGGACAGAACCACCGATAATCTCACCAATCTGTGGGAACAGTACGTCGGTACCCTGAACGGTCTGACCGCTCTTGCCACCGAAACCACTCTCCTCCTCGTCTATCTTCATATAGAATGCCTTGATAGCCTTAGGATAGTTGGTCATGATAACCGGGCGCTTGAAGTGCTCCTCTACGAGGAAACGCTCATGCTCTGAAGCCAGGTCATCACCCCACTCGCATGGGAACTCAAACTTCTTACCGTTGGCAATAGCCTCCTGAAGGATGCGGATACCCTCGGTATATGGAAGATGAACGAAGTCGGAATTCAATACGCCTTCCAGACGGGCAATCAGACCCTTGTCAATCATCTTGTTCAAGAAAGCAAGATCGTCCTTGCAATGCTCCAGTGCCCAACGGATACAATACTTGATGAAGTCTTCCTCCAACTCCATCAAACCGTCCATATCCAGGAAAGCAACCTCTGGCTCTACCATCCAGAACTCAGCCAGGTGGCGAGGAGTATTACTGTTCTCTGCACGGAAGGTTGGACCGAAGGTATAGATGGCGCCGAGTGCTGTAGCACCGAGCTCACCCTCCAACTGACCGGAAACGGTCAATGAAGTCTGCTTGCCGAAGAAATCATCAGAATAGTCAATCTTGCCATCCTCGGTCTTCTTCAGGTTGTAGAGATTCTTGGTAGTTACCTGGAACATCTGACCAGCACCCTCACAGTCGCTGGCTGTGATGAGCGGAGTATTGAAATAGAAATATCCATGCTCATGGAAGTAAGTGTGGATAGCCATTGCCATGTTATGGCGGATACGCATCACGGCACCAAAGGTATTGGTACGGAGACGGAGGTGAGCATACTGACGCATGTATTCGAAGCTCTGTCCCTTCTTCTGCATAGGATAGTCGCTGCCGCAGAGACCGTAAATCTCGATGCTCTCGCACTGGATCTCAACACTCTGTCCGGCACCCTGGCTTTCTACCAGCGTACCTACGGCGCTGATACAAGCACCAGTAGTAATCTGACGGAGCTGATTCTCATCGACCTTTGATGGGTCGACTACTATCTGAATATTATTAATAGTAGAACCATCGTTAAGAGCGATAAAATCGACTGCTTTGCTACTACGATGGGTACGAACCCATCCCTTGACATTCACGATTGAGCCGTAGGCTGTACTCTTGAGCAAGTCTACAACTTTAGTTCTTTTTACTTTTTCCATTGTTAATTAATAGGTTAAAAAGGAGACTAAACAGATAGTCTCCTTTCTTATTATATCTTATTATCCTTATTCAAAAGCACCCATGCGGAGCATGTCTACCTCCTTCTCAGTAAGGAAGCGCCAGTCACCGCGACGGAGATTTTTCTTAGTCAAACCTGCGAACTGTACACGGTCGAGCTTGGTAACACGATAGCCGAGGCTCTCGAAGATACGACGCACGATACGGTTCTTGCCACTATGAATCTCGATGCCAACCTGTGCCTTGTCGCGATCATCAGCATACTCTACAGCATCTGCCTTGATCTCACCATCTTCCAAGGTGATACCCTCACGGATCTGATCCATATCGTGAGCTGTCAGGTTCTTATCGAGGTGAACGTGATAAACCTTCTTCTTCAGGAACTTAGGGTGAGTAAGCTTAGAAGCCAGGTCACCATCGTTGGTCAAGAGAAGTACACCTGTTGTATTACGGTCGAGACGGCCTACAGGATAGATACGCTCAGGACAAACATCCTTTACGAGGTCCATCACAGTCTTGCGCTGCTGAGGATCATCGCTGGTTGTAACATAATCCTTTGGCTTGTTGAGCAATACGTATACCTTCTTCTCCAAAGTTACAGGAGCGTCGTGGAACTTCACCTCATCGGTACGAAGAATCTTTGTACCCAACTCGGTAACAACCTCACCATTGACTGTTACCAGACCTGCCTGGATGAACTCATCAGCCTCACGGCGAGAGCATACACCAGCATTGGCGAGGAACTTGTTCAAGCGCAATGGCTCTGTTGGATCGATGTTTTCCTCCTTATATTCGATACGCTTCTTCATGCTATACTTAGCATTTGGATCGTAACCAGGAGTGTGCTGACGGAAACCGCCACCACGGTTGTTACCATAGCCACCACCCTGTGGACGGCCATAACCGCCACGGTTGTTGCCATAACCACCCTGCTGAGGACGACCATAGCCGCCACCACGGTTGTTGCCATAGCCGCCACCCTGTGGACGACCATAACCACCACGGTTGTTGCCATAACCACCCTGCTGAGAACGAGACTGGTAGCCGCCCTGCTGGCGTGGCTGATAGCCACCCTGCTGACGAGGCTGATAACCACCCTGCTCATCATTATTGTTGTAACGAGGACGATAGCCACCCTGCTGAGGACGAGACTGATAGCCTCCCTGCTGACGTGGCTGGTAGCCACCACGGTTGCTGTTACCATAACCACCACGGCTCTGATAGCTGCTGCGCTGTGGACGCTCGCTGCTGCCTGTACTCTGCAAGCCAGCACCGAAACCTTCAGGACGGAAACCGCCTTCGCTGTTACTGCTACTTCTGTCGCTGCTGTATGCGCGATGTGAATTGATACGAGGACGCTGAGTGCGACCTACTGGTCGATAACTCTTCTGATAACCACCTGCTGGGTTGTAGCCCTCACGGGTTCTCTCAGTCTCAGAAGACTGATCTTGAGGTTTGTTTTCAAATTCTGAATCCATTTTCTTAAAATACTTAATAGCCTCACGGCTGGGTTAATAAATCTAATTTTTACTTATATATATGTACTAAAACTACAAAATTCCTTTGTGTATATTAGATACCTGTATAATTGCTTGGTGTGATTGCCATCAGTTCTGCCTTAACACTATCACTCACATTCAATCCCTGGATAAACTCATGAATAGTTTCCTCAGTCATGTGCTGATTGGTACGTGTCAACGCCTTCAATGCCTCGTAAGGATGTGGATATGCCTCACGGCGAAGAATAGTCTGGATAGCCTCAGCTACAACTGCCCATGTATTATTCAAATCTTCCTGCAGTTTCTCCTCGTGAAGAATCAGTTTACGCAAGCCCTTCAATGTACTCTGGATAGCAATGACGCTATGACCGAGGGGCACACCGATGTTACGGAGTACGGTACTGTCAGTAAGGTCGCGCTGCAAGCGGCTAACCGGAAGTTTCTGTGCCAGGAACTGAAGAATGGCATTGGCTATGCCCAGGTTACCTTCACTGTTCTCATAATCGATAGGATTCACCTTGTGAGGCATCGCACTTGAGCCTACCTCACCTGCCTTGATCTTCTGCTTGAAGTAATCCATAGAGATATACATCCAGAAGTCACGGTCTAAGTCGATGATAATGGTGTTGATACGACGGATGGCGTCAAAGATAGCGCCAAGGTAGTCATAGTTACTGATCTGTGTGGTATACTGCTCGCGTTCCAAACCGAGTTTTTCGCTGACGAACTTGTTACCGAATACTTTCCAGTCATACTGTGGATAAGCTACATGGTGAGCATTGTAGTTACCGGTAGCACCACCGAACTTAGCTGTAATCTTGCAAGCCTTGAGCGAATTAAGCTGCTCGGTAAGACGGTAAACATAAACCATGATTTCCTTGCCCAGGCGGGTAGGTGAAGCAGGCTGTCCGTGAGTCTTAGCCAGCATAGGCACATCCTTCCACTCATCAGCATAAGTCTGGAGCTGTGCAATCAGCTCTTCAACCTGCGGATTGAAGCACTCTTCCAAAGCCTCTTTTACAGAGAGAGGCACACTTGTGTTGTTGATATCCTGAGATGTCAAACCAAAATGGATAAACTCCTTGTAAGCATCCAAGCCTCCGATCTTATCGAATTCTTCCTTGATAAAATACTCTACAGCCTTTACATCGTGATTGGTAATCTTCTCGATGTCTTTTACGCGCTGTGCTTCATTTTCGTCAAAATTACGATAAATGTCACGCAGACGTTCGAACAGCGACTTGTCGAAAGAAGCAAGCTGTGGCAAAGGTAACTCGCATAGAGTAATGAAGTATTCAATCTCTACGCGTACACGATAACGAATGAGAGCATACTCTGAGAAGTAGTTAGCGAGCTGCTCTGTTTTTCCCCTATAACGACCATCAATTGGTGATATGGCAGTCAATAAATCTAAATTCATAACAATACGTATTATATATAGGGTGCAAAATTAATGAATTATCGTGAGAAAACAGAGAAAATAGTGATAAATAAATTTAAAAGCATAAAAAAAGTCTCTCAACATTTGTTGAGAGACCTTCACCATTGTGGGCGTTGACGGATTCGAACCGCCGACCCTCTGCTTGTAAGGCAGATGCTCTAAACCAGCTGAGCTAAACGCCCTTTAAAAAGTCCCTGCAACCACAAAAGTGAATCACAGGGAACACCCCCGTGGGCGCTGACGGATTCGAACCGCCGACCCTCTGCTTGTAAGGCAGATGCTCTAAACCAGCTGAGCTAAGCGCCCTTACTTTTCGTAAGCGGTTGCAAAGGTACGACTATTTTTTGGTTCCACCAAATTTTTCAGCAACTTTTTTCGTTTTTTCTTCAAAAAAGTGCATTTTCTAGTGTTTTTCCTCAATTTTTAGGGTAAAAACGGTCAGTTTTTGCATTTCAATTGCCAAAAACAGCAACCCAAGAGAAAGAACTTACGATGGGACTGCAAAACCTATTTCAACCCCAAAAGGTACTTATTGAGAAAGAAAAGTTCTTTTTAAGAAATTCAAAGAAACAAAAAAGGCATTCTTCACGAGGAAGAATGCCCTATTCTATTTTTATACCTTATATTATATATACTGTATAATTACTCACCAACCTGAACAGTTGCACGACGGTTGTAAGAAGCAGGAGTTAAATCCTTAACACCACCGTTAGCCTTAACTACGATGTTCTCCTTAGCGACACCCAACTTAACGAGCTCATCAGCTACCCTCTCAGCACGAGCCTTAGAAATCTTCTGGTTAACAGCTGCAGAACCAGTAGCACTGTCAGCATAACCGTTAACAACCAACTTAGCGTTGTTGTCCTTAGCATACTGAGCGAGAGCCTGTACGTTTACGAGATCCTTCTTAGAAGCAACCTTAGACTTGCCGATGTTGAAGAATACAGAAACTGGAGTAGCAACATACTCCTTAACTGCCTTATCCTCTACAGGCTTCTGGTTGTTCAAGAGATTCTTCAAACGGTCGTTCTCTGCATTAGCATCGTTCAACTTAGCATTGAGAGCGTCAAGTTCTGACTGATGAAGAGCGTTGATAGCATCAACATCTGGAACCTTGTTCCAAGTAGCCTTACCCAAGTTGTATGTAACACCGACCTCAACATTCAAAGAACGGTCGCGTCTTGCAATCACCTTGTCGATAGAGTGAGATGTGCTAGGCTTAGCACCTGCCAATACACCTGTGTAACCATCATAGTCGTTAGCACCTACTGCATAGTTTACATCGAGGTTGACAGCCCACTTGTTATTGATCTTGAACTCGTTCAAGATACCAACACCAACTACAGGAGCATAGCAGTTAGCGCTCATGTTACGGTTAATACCAAAACCTGCGTAAGGGATGCAATCCCAAACACGAGCCTCGTTGTAACCACACAACATATTGCTAACATTGAACAAAACCTGCTCATTCAAAGTCCAATACTTATTTGCATTTGTTGACTTATTCTCAGAAACTACTGTACGGCCCCAAACGCCATTGAACTTGGTACGGAGACCGAGACCTGGTGTGAACCACTTACCTACAGCAACAGAGAAGCCGAGATTGTTTCTGAAACCCTTGAATGGGCTCTTAGAGAAACCATTGCCCTCTTCCTGGTTGCCCCAGAATGCAGAACCAGCAACGTTTGCCTGAACAAACCAATTGCTCCAGAAAGAATTTGTTGCAACGCTATACTTCTCAGTAGTTGCTGAATCCTGAGCCATACTGCCCATTGTTACGCTAGCCAATGCTAGCACTGCTAATAACTTTTTCATAACTTTATAATTTAAAAATCAATTTATATATATCTTCTGAATGACGGAGCAAAGATAATACTATTTTTTGAAATAACCTTCATTTTCTAAAAAAAATAGCATTTTTCGTTAACTTTTTTAAGAAAAACGGGATTTTTCCCCGCTTTTAACCTAAAAGATGCTCAATTTCCTGCTGACGGAGGATACAAAGTACCGACTTTCCGTCGGGCGTATAATTGACATTCTGGCAGGCAAAAAGATCATTCACCAGCCCCTCCATCTCTTCATTACTCAATATCTGCCCCTGAGGCATTGCAGCCTGGCGAGCCAGACTCAAAGCCAAAGTCTGATTGATTTCATCAATGGCTGATACGCCCTTTTCTACTGCAGAAGAAACCATGTCCTGTACCAGTTTAAGAGGATTCAATCCTTCAAGTCCGCCAGGAACTGAATTAACGGCATAGCTTCCGCCTCCAAGATCTTCCAGTTCAAAGCCCATCGATTCCATTTCAGGCAGGATCTTTTCAAAGATTACCTTCTCAGACATCGGGAACTGCACAACCTCAGGAAAGAGGACTTTCTGTGAATGAAAGGTCCGGTCAGCCAACTGGCGCAAATACTGTTCGAACAAGACACGCACATGGGCACGATGCTGGTCGATAATCATCAATCCCGATTTTACCGCAGTCATGATATACTTACCTTTATACTGATAATGGGCTGGCGATTTCTCTGCAATGATACTGTCTGGCGTATTATCCTGACTAGAATCATCGGAAAACACCATGGTCTGCTCCATCCCCTGCACATCATCCTGATCTTTGAGTCCTTCATAAAGCTGTTCCCATTTTTCATCCACCTGAGGCTTTGACTTAGGAACAGAGAAGCCTGCTCCCATAGGAACTGCTCCTGTGGAAGAGGAAGACTTGAACGGATTATAACCAGGATTCAAACTGATCTTCGGTGCCACAGCAGCAGTGCTCATCTCCGGATTATAAACAGGGATGTCCGGTTTATCCTCGGTATCGAAATCAATGGTAGGTACATCATTGAACATACCGATGGACTCCTTGACCGAAGCCGAGAGGATTTGCCAGATAGCCTGCTCATTCTCGAATTTGATTTCAGTCTTCGTAGGATGGATATTCACATCAATATCCTTCGGATCTACATCAAAATACAGAAAGTAAGGCACCTGTTCACCCTGAGGAACCAGACGGTCATAAGCAGCCATCACAGCCTTATTGAAATAAGGATGTTTCATGTATCTCCCGTTGACAAAGAAGAACTGATGCACACCTTTCTTTCTGGCAGATTCCGGTTTGCCCACAAATCCAGACACCTTACACATAGTGGTTTCTACATTTACCGGCAGGAGTTCCTGATTGAAACGCTTGCCGAAGACATCGAGAATGCGCTGACGCAAATTAGCGGCACGCAAATTGAATACTTCGGTACCATTGCTATGGAAAGTAAAGGTGATTTGAGGATTTACCAATGCAATCCGCTCGAAAGCCGTCAGAATATTGTTCAACTCTGTAGAATTGGACTTCAGGAACTTCCTTCGCGCGGGTACATTATAAAAGATATTGCTGACAGAGAAGATGCTTCCCACAGCACAGGAGCATGGTTCCTGTTTCTCATATCGGGAACCAGAAATCTGTATCAGGGTTCCTATCTCATCGGTAGCCTGTCGTGACTTCAGTTCTACCTGAGCCACAGCAGCTATAGACGCCAAAGCTTCGCCACGGAAGCCCATGGTGCGAAGTGCAAACAAATCATCAGCCTTACGGATTTTGGAAGTAGAATGACGTTCGAAAGCCAAACGAGCATCTGTTTCAGACATACCTTTTCCATCATCTATCACCTGGATGTTGGTACGGCCAGCATCGGTAACTGTGACATGGATATTCCTGGCACCCGCATCGACTGCATTTTCGACCAGCTCCTTGATAACTGAAGCCGGACGCTGTATAACCTCACCTGCTGCTATCTGATTGGCAACAGAATCGGGTAAAAGTTGAATAATATCACTCATCTCTAAATATTAATCATATAAGAAAATGATGCTTCATTATAATCAGTCAGTCAGTTTCTGAAGTGGAGCTTCATGACGCTTAATGTTCTTGAGTTCGGAGCCCTTGGATTTACCACGCCATACAAAGATATCATTCTTATCTTTAGGACGCAAGTCCTCGAACCAGGCAAAATTGTTAAGTTTATATTTTGCCGGCGGAATCTGCGTCATAGGATACATGGTAGATGTAAACTTATTGGTCCAGATTTTCTCCATCTTCCTGCCCGGTCCCATATACATGCGCATAGTATCGGTCTCCAGAAAATTCAAGCCAATGAGCGAACTGTCCTTATCATCCGTCATATAATAGATGGTCTGCACATTACCGATAGACTCTCCTTGTTTAATCTCACCTTTTTCAAAGTAAGATTTCATCTCAGAAGAACTGATCTGATTGAAATGAACACTATCCGGCATCTGCTCTACAGACAGCGCCTGTCCGATGACATGGGCAAAACGAACGGTAGAGTCGTTCATGAAGACTAGAATCTTCTCGCCCAGCAACTGACGGTTTCCATTCCAGACGATAGGATCCTTATACATGGTCATGCAGGAATCCTGAGAATTGAAAACCAGGGAATCGCAAATGGCCTGCATATCCAGGCGATAGGCACGGACCTTAGGATAAGCATGCACCTTACGGTATACCGAATCGGTATTGATATGGAAGGTATTGATACGCATGGTATCAGAATGAAGCCAAAGGGTATCTTTCTGCGAATAGTCGAT
>ULXZ01035710.1_pt1 | contig 14144 bp, 8 predicted proteins | sample 1961701 | NCBI WGS metagenome assembly ULXZ01 (sample SAMEA4835850, study PRJEB28245) | human gut metagenome | biome: gut microbiome; material: fecal sample | place: Denmark | collected 2008 | reverse complement strand
TTTCTGGCGCTGGTACTGGCAGGCTGTCTGGCTGCGGTGCTCAGCACCGCAGCGTGGGCGACGTTGCCCACGGGCTTTTATCTTAATGTGGAGCTGCCAAGCGGCGAGACGATCGCGCTTGATGCGGAGTCTGGGGACAGCATCGACAACGTAAAGCAAAAGGTACAAAATGCCGCCGGGGTCTCTGTGACGGAGCAGTACCTGTACTACGGCGGGAAATTTTTAAATAATGGCCGCACGCTGGCGGACTATAACATCCAAAAGGAGAGCACCCTGCTGGTGGCTTCCGAAGCAAAAGGCACACCCAGCGGAACGCCGCTGACCGCTGCAGAGCCCTCAAAAGAATGGGTCAATATAACCGAAGAAAAGGTATTGACCGAAGGCACATATTTTCTGTGTAATAATGTGAACCTGACGCAGGCGCTGGTCATTCAGGGGGATGTGACGCTGGACCTGAACGGATTTGTGCTGCAACATGAAAACAGAGACGCAAACGACAGCGTTATCCAGATGGACAGCGGCACGCTGACGCTGGTGGACAGTAACCCCGACGCCATACACAAATTCGTCAAGGAGGCCACCGGCCTTTGGACGCTGAACGAAAACGCGGGCACCGAGATCGTTAAGGGCGGGGTCATCACCGGCGGGATCGGCCGCGAACATTCTTTCAGTAGTGTGTATGGCAGCATTAGTGAGAACGGCGGCGGCGGTGTGTTTATCAATCAGGACGCCAGCTTCGTGATGGAGGGCGGCAACATCGTGGGCTGCTCTGCGGTTGGCGAACACAACACCGCGGGAGGCGTACTCGTGGCACGAAGCGCCAGCTTTGTGATGAAGGCCGGAAAAATCGCAGGCTGCACCGCAGCGCGGGGCGGCGGCGTGTACGTGGGGATGGCGGTGCTGAGCGTGTGCGGCTCCGCTGTGGTTTTGGGGAAAAAGCGGAAGTGAGTGAGACAAAAAAGAAGCACCCGATGGGTGCTTCTTTTTTTGCGTGGGGAGGGTTTCGCGCCCTCGGGCGCGAGCACGGTTTTTCTGTCACTTTCTTTGCCAAAAGAAAGTGACCAAAGAACGGCTCAAGGAAAGGGGGATTCCGATTTCCCCCTTTCCTTGAGAATCCTATCCCCTTGAAGCGGCCAAAGAAGGGGCGGACGTGCGCGTCCCCCCTTCTTTGGAAATATCCCCCCTCGGGGGGACGGGGGCGGATCGCCACGGCGGGGCGGGCGCGCAATGACAAGAAAAAAGAAGCACCCGGAGGCCACATTTTCATAAGTACACATTGTGGCACAATGGCGGCTGATGCGGGACACCCCGTCGCAAGAATTCAAAAGCTCTGCGGCGGGGTGTCTTTTGTTCGGAGTCGCTACGCAATCAAATGAGCATCCTTGTGTCTTATGGGCAGAACCTCACGAAGTAAAAGCAACCCCGTGAATGCGGCGAAAAAGACGCGCTTTGGCGCGTCTTTTTCCTATCTAAGTGAGTCTTTAAAAATTTCCGCAAAGTAACATACTTTGCGAAAAGACCCTAAAAATGACCGTATAACAGTATATTCCAGCTTTTCTGACTTGTCAACAAGGACTTGTGAAATGCAACATATTTTACCAACAAGTCTTGAAAGCCTTGTCTCGCAATGGCTGGCACTCAATTTCGCAAAGTATGTTACTTTGCGAAATAAAAAGGCCAAAATTTGGGAAATTAAATACTATTTGAGTTCTGTGACGTCGTGTGGCTGCGTGTTGTAAAGGCGATTTTTCGTCAGAACGTAGTCTAAAAGGAACATGGGTATAAAACCCACCGCGGACGGCACTGTGAGCGCAAGGAAGTGACCAAAACGGCAAAAGTCGTTGGGGAATACCCGCCATTGGGGCGAATGCTCTGAGAAGGTAGGTCATGTACGAGGGAGAGATCCCGCGGCGCGAGGGCAGTAGAATTGCACGGCAGAGGACTCGTTTGCAGCGGCGCTTCTTCGTTGTGACGAGGGTAAGAGTGCGCGCTGACGTTGTATGTCGGTGCTTTTTTCTTGCCAAGGAACGCGCCGGTTGCCTTTAGGCAACCGGTATTTTTCGTCATACGTGGAGAAGTATGCCTATGAGCCATTGGAATCCAAACAGAAAATTCGACTATGAGAGCTGGTGTGACCAACAGATCGCCCAGCGGGATAGAGCCGCACTGGATGCGAGGGATGCGGCCTTTGCCGAAAAGAATGCCGGGACGACTCGCGCAGCGCTGGCACAATATTTGAGCGTGTGCGCCGCTGCGCTGGGGCACAGTCCCAGTCCTACGGAAATAGACGGCGGGGCGTTCATCGAGCAGTGCTTCGGTAGTTGGGAAACTGCCATGACGGCGGTAGGCTTACCTGTACCCAGGACGATGCCGAAACTGAACAACACCCTGCGCTACAGACAGGAAAAGGCGGCACAGAAACCGCTGTTCCTTGCCGAGCGTGCCGAGAAGAAGCGGCAGAAGCAGGAGGCCAAGAACCTCCGACGCGGTCAGCGGATGCATGAGAGAGCTGTGAGGCGTAAAGAGATAGTACGGTGTGTGTCCTGCTGAGTTACCCTTGTCAAGCCATGACGGTCTGGACGGAGACTGTCAGCTTTCCATAGGGGCAGGAGGGGTTTGCCGATCTCTTCTGCCCTCCCTCTTAAGCAAAAAGGAGAAACGCAGCGTGAAGAAAAGAGAAAACTATAAAGTGAGGTGGCTGTCCCTGCTGCTTGCAGCGGTGATGGCTTTTGGTGTTGTGCCCGTACAGGCGGAGGCGGCGTCCACAAACACGGCGGAACTGGAAGTCGCTGTCTCCGGCAGTACAGCGACTTTTACACTGTACGCGGAGAAATTTGATGCGGCGGGCTTCTGTGTCAGCGGCGTTACGAGCCTGACGCCCGCGGACGGATTTAATACGGTTGTCAACAAGGCGGCAGACAGCAAATACGAGCTGTTAGTCCAGTCAACTGAACCTGTCAACGCCGAAAGGGGCACGGTCATCGCCACGGCGGCTGTCAATGGCGACGTAGCATTTGCGCCGGGCAGCGCCGCATATTTGGAGAACAAGGCAGCCGTGGCCTACAACGGTTATCAAACGTTGACCGTGACAACGACAAAGGAAGCATCTTTGTGGGCGGTCAAAGCGGCGGCAGTCAAAGAGTTGACGGCGCACATTGAGGAATGCCGCAGCGGCGAAATTACCGCGGCACAGCGGGAACTGCTGGCACGCTGCCTGCAGGCCGGTAAAGCCGACATTCACAACAGCGGTATGAAGGACGCGGTGGGGACTGCGCTGAACGAGTATAAGAATAAAGCTAACGAGATCGTTGAAAGCCAAAAAACAGCGGATTTCCCTAAATTGACGGCGTTGTCTGACAGTGCGGGCGGTGGTGCATTGACAAGTGTTTACCCGGCGTTTTCGCCGGAGACTTATGCCTATTTCCTCAGCAATGGCTTGAACATTGGGAATGTGCGGACGCTGTACGCCGCTGTTCCCGACGGAGTAACAGTAAAGTTTAATGGCCGCGACATTGCCGTCAGTGGTGGAGCATTTTCTTTTGACGTACCCTATGAGGCCGAGAAAAATACATTCGCACTGACGTTGACTGATACGGAAACTAGGCTGACCAGCAGCTATGTGTTCTGCAGCCTTGGCACAGTCAGCGGTGGGTTCAATGCTACGACGCTGAAGCTGTACGACAAGGAAGGAAATGCCGATCCTGAGAAGGTCAGCAAGTTTGAGAAAGAAAACGAGCGTGTCTTTCATGGCAGCAGCCTGACAGATACGGTGAGAATAGGGTTTCAGGTCTTGCAGCAGGGCGGCGCAAATTCCGAGTTCTATGCGGAGCTGGTGGACGAAGCCGGGAAAGTGATAGAGAAATTCTCCTTGGCGGATGATAAGGACATCCAGCAGGATATTGTATCAAAAGCGATCACGCTGAAACCGGGTATGAACTGGTTTTTGCTGCGGCATTCTGGCGTGGACAAGTCCAAATATGTAGACGGTAAGCCAGCGGAGACACCCGCCTATAGAACAGTGGCCATTGTGGTCAACTACAACGACCCGACGGAAAGCGATGCGACGCCGGAGGGAATATCTGTTTGGCTGGAGGGGTCAAAGGGCGTAAACCGTCTGGAGGGCTTCGATGGCGAGACAACAGAGTATAACGTAACGCTACCTGTGGATGGTTTCCTGCTGGGTGAAGGACAGCCGGTGCATTTGGCGTTAAAACTCAAGGAGGGCCAGACGGCGACGGTCTACGGTGGTAATGATGTGGCCCAAAATCGGTATCTGAACGCAGATGGAACGTACCATGTGGCGGACTACTACGCCGACCAGCTTATGAAAAAGGATGCGTTTGATGTAACAGTCACGGTCGCAGCCAAGAATGGCGTGGCAAAAACGGAATATGTGCTTCATGTGACCAAGGCCGGTGGCCGCGGCATGCTGGTTCCGGCGGTATATGGCTATAAGGAGGCGCTGATCACAAAGACAAATTCCGTGGAGCGTGGCGTGCAGCTGACATACGCAAGCGTCGTTATCACGGACGAGGACGGAACGCAGATCGATACGGCGGCAGCCGCGCAGAAGGGCTGGTTCACCATCGAGATCGAAAAGCTGGACGTGCTTTCCGGTACAGGGAAGTCGGATGGCGGCAATTTTACAGTAACGCTCCATAAGGTAGGCAGCACGAAGGTGACGCTGTGCTTTGATGACGGCAAGGGCGAACCGCTGCGCAAAGAAGTGATCGTGGACGTTAACTACGATGTCAGCATGATAGGTGCGGGCATCGAGCAGGCACAGGACCTTCTGGCTGACGAGAGTCGGCAATACCCGGACGAGGCGCGAAGTGAGCTGGCCGGTGCGATACAGCAAGCGCAGGCCGTGTACAACACGTACTACAGCAGGCGGCGTGAGATGCTGACGGGAGAGCAGATAAGCAACATCAACAGCGCGGTGGACGCGATACAAGCGGCGATAGAGACGTTCAAGGCCGAGGAGATCGCTGCCATTGTGACGGATATTGAACCGCTGGATATCACAGAGCTTTCTGTCCCCAACGAAACGACCCGGCAGGAGGTCATCGCTCAGCTGCCCAAGACGGTCATTGCCACGGTGGGCGGAGAAAAGAAGACACTCACGGTGACGTGGGAGGATGTGCCCTTTTATGTGGACAAGGACGAAAATCCGCGCAATTATACCTTTAAGGTGCGCCTGCCCGCAGGATATAAAGCCGCTGAAGGTGTGATGCTGCCGGAGGTCAAGGTGATACGCGGCACGGAGATACACGTTGACCGTGTAGAGAGGGTACAGTTCCCCGAAGGCGCAGAGACCACTGCGGAGGGCGAGGCCATACTCCGTGTGCAAAAGGGAGAGCTGACGGGCCAAAGTGGCATAGGGAATATGTGGTTCGATCCCAGCGGCAGAGGCGGCAAAGTGGACCTGCCCACAGAGTGGGAATACGTCAGCGGAACGTCCCACAGCGGTAAGACTATGGAGGATTTTAACGGTGATGTCTGCGGCACATACATATTCCGCGTCAAGAATATCGACTTGGATGAGCTGAACAGGCAGACCGAGGAAAAGTGGGATGATACCCGGCAATGGAGATATGAGTGGGCCAGTGATGCGGAGCGCGCCATGGAGCGCGTGTTGAAGGTGGTGATCGACCTGGACCCGGAGAAGCCGGACGACATGGGCGACGACGGAAGCGGAGGCAGTGGAAACGGCGGGAACAACGGAAACGGCGGGGACAGCGGCGGTATCAATGGTGCGCTGAACGGTCAGCCCGTCACCGGCGGCCAGTACCGCGATCTGCTTACAGATCCGCTGCCCTCGCAAGGTGATACGGGCACTGTGCCGCCCAACGCGGGGACGTCGCAGACTGGGCGAAAAACACAGTCTTCCACGGCCAAACCCAACACAACGCCCGCGGGCGATGCACCTGCCGGAGAGAGCAGCGGAGATGGTGCGGGGACACGCCGCGTGATCTCTGTGAGCAAGGACGAGCAAAAGGGCACAACAGACAACATGGTGAATGAGTTGGCGGTGCTTCTGCCCTCTTGTGCTGCTCTGTTGGCCGTTGGCATTATTCGCGGAATAAAGCGGAAGGAGGAGTAAGGCGTATGAAGAAAAGAATAGGCGCATTGCTCCTCGCGCTGTTGCTGACAGTGTCCGCAGTGTGCGGCATGGCAGCGCCTGCCTACGCCGATACGGAGCCGGCTGGCTATGTGGTCATGTCTGTGGAAAAGCTGACGCTGGGACAGGGATTTATCGCGGAGCCGCAGAAGGTGGCCTTCTATAAGGGTGAAACGCTGGCGCAGGTGCTTGACCGCCTGCTGACGGCGGAAAACCGGGAGTATCTCCACACCGGCGCATTGACAAGCGGTTTCTATCTGTCCGACATACAGGATGCCGACCGCGGCATAGTAACGATTCCCAGCTACATTTACGCAATGCTCCCGGCGGGAAAGACCATATCGCCGCAGGACAGCAGTCCGGCATATTTGGGCGAGTACGATTATTACCACCAATCCGGGTGGATGTATTCGCTCAACAACGCCTTCCCGGATGTGGGCGCGGGCAACGTGGCGGCGCAGGACGGCATGGTGGTACGCTGGCAGTTTACACTGGTGGGCTACGGCGGCGACCTGGGCAACAGCAATCCCTCGGCGCAGAGCCCGCGGACGTTTATGGATCGCACGAAGCTCTATACCGTGCTGGCCTCTCTGCGCGGCAGTGAGGCGCTGAAGGTCGGCGGTAGGAAGGAATGCTACGATGACCTGCTGGAGAAGAGCACGGATATTACATGGGAAATGTCCTCGGAGGACATCGACGAGCTGAACACACTGGTGGCGGCGCTGGGCGGCAACAAGGTCACGGATATACAGCTCCCCACCCACGAAAGTGGTGTCAAGACTGTGGCCTACGGAACAACGCAGGATGCCGCGACAGCGGATTTCCCCACATACCTGCGGGCCACGGTAGATGGCAAGAGTCAGATACTCACCGGCATCACGGAGTGGCGGCTGGACTACGAGTTCGGCGCGCCGGGGGCGTACCGCTTCTACCCGGTGCTGCCGGAGAAATACAGCAGCTTTACCGTGCTGAACGGTGTCTACCCGGCCATGACTGTGGTGGTAGAGCCGCCGTCCGGCGATATCAACGGTGATGGGCTATTGGATGTGCGGGACGTGTCGCGGCTGGCAGACCTGCTGGGTCAAACAGGGACGCCGCTGTGCGACATTGATGGCAGCGGGGTGGTGGCGTGGAACGACCTTCGCCTGCTTGCTGCCGAACTGGGCAGCAACGCACTGACTGTCCCGCAGGACGCGCCGGTGCTGACTGCGATTCCCAGCACGACAGGTACAGCCACAGTGACCGTGCCTGCGGGCACGGAGTACGACACGGTGCTGGTATCCGCCCCGGAGGGCGTGACGCTGAGCAGCGTCACGGACCTGCTGACGGCGGCAGATAGCGGCAGAGCGCTTTGCGCCGTCAGCATGGACGGCGCAGCGGCGGAGGATATTACCCTGACCTACACAGGCACAGTCGGCGAGAGCGAGGAAATTCAGGTCGTTCTGCTGCGAAGCGGCAGATATGTGACCACGGCAGCATCCACATACACAGCGCTGTTTTCCCTGCCGGTGGGTATTCTGCACGGTGATGTGAACGGCGACGGCACGGTGGACATTTCCGATGCAGGACTTCTGGCACTGTACTTCAAGGGGCTGCGTGAGCTGGCGGATGAGCAGTTGACTGCCGCTGATGTGGACGGTGATGACGAGGTCACATTTCACGATGCTCTGCTGCTGGTGCAGTATTGCAACGGCCTGATCGATCGGCTGCCCATAGATGAGTAGACTTACACCTCCCGCTCTGCGGCGGAAGGTGAGCTGGAAACAGAAAAACATAGGAGGAGACAAGATGAAGAAAGCATTGTCCCTGCTGCTGGCGGCAGTGATGGCACTTGCCCTGTGCGTCACTGCCTTTGCCGGCGGCGACACGGGCACCCGCGTGTACCTGACGGGTGACGCAGCCGATGAGGTCACCGGGCTGACCAGCGGCCAGCGGATCGACGCGGGCGGCAGCACCACGGTGCGGCTGAACGTACAGAGCGACCCCGGCGCGGAGGAATATACCGTCAAGCTGGATGGGGAAGCGCTGAAAGCCGACCACAGCACGGCGCAGTACCATGTGTACTCCCTGCCCGCCGACAAACTGACGGCCAAAACGGCCACGCTGAGCGTGAACGGCGGCGTCAGCACGCAGGCAGCCAGTGCGAACACGCTCACCGTGACGGTGGGTGATACACCGTATCCTGTTAACTTATCTGGCGGAAGTAGAGACGTAAAAAACCTTACTGAGCTATCTCTGTCAATCACGAATGCCGATGGTGGGTTTAAGCAGATCTACATCAGCGGTGAAGGCATCAAGCTGTATGCCAGTTGGAGCAAAAGAAGCGGGACAATGAGCGGGGCAGAGAATTTTGTCGCGGTATCGGACAAGGGTTTCACGAAAAGTGACATGTATATCTACAAGACCCTCAAAAAGCAGACGCAAGATGTTTATATTACTTATACAGTGGGAAATACGCCTTATTACTACAAGCTGACCATTACCTGCCCTGCGGCGGAAGGCTATGCGCTGGGGGCAGGAGGATTCAGCATGAGTGATAAGGAGTATTCCGAACTGAAACCCGGTGGAACTACAGATCGGGAAGGCGGCAATTACAATTTTACTTATGCAGATAATGTATACAGCACATGGATAAAGCAGGAAAACTCTGCTATGCCCTTGATGAGCCAGATCGGCGCGGCAATGGCGGTATACCGGGACGGCAGTTCACTGACTTCGACAAGCGGAAATGAGCTTAGTGCGCTGGCTCAGCCTAATTGGGACACGCTGGTGCTCGCCAGCCATAGGTTGTATACTACAGCGCAGGACGGCCCCTTTACTACCAAACTTATCGTTAATCGTCCCGGCTTCTATTGGTTTCCGGTGGCGTTCACTTATGAAAACACACACTTGACCGGTATGTTGCCCATGGAAGCACGTGCCACCGCTGTGGCGGCCAACGACTACCTTACTGCGGCCGAAGCTGCAAAAGCCAGCTTCACGGATAATGAAGCTGCGGCAAAGCTGCTGGCCGATGCCATTACCACGGTGACGGCGGCCAAAGACAATTTGACCAGCGCCGTCTATGTGGGCGACAACGGCTACACCTACACTGAGCCTGATGACACCAAGCTTGCGGCGGTCAACACCGCACGCACCTACTACGGCGCGCCCATCACCGGTGCGGCGCTGGTGGAAAAAGAGCTGAACATCCTGCAGGATATGGCAGCTATTGCGAATGCCACGACCTTGCAGGCCGAGAAATTGGAAGCCTATATGAAGCTGATGAGCACCGGCGTACACGCGGCAGTGGACATCCAGTCCGGCGAAGACCGCGATGCGTATCAGAACATGCGTCAGGCCAAGTGGAATCTGCTGCAGGCTGAAAGCGTTGATGCGTTGAATGGCATTCTGGACAAGTTCAGCCTGAAGCACATCGGCGAAACCGAGCCGGAAGAGCCGGAGGTCACGCTGGGCGATGTGGACGGCGACGGCAAGGTCACGATCAATGATGCGGGCTTGATCGCGCTGTATGTTAATGGCTATAGAACGATGAATGAGACACAGCTCAAAGCTGCCGATGTGACTAAGAGCGATGGTGTTACCATAAATGATGCCGGATTGATCGCATTGTATGTCAATGGATTTAGAAGCTCTTTGGGTTAATAAGGAGAGTATATGAAAAAAGTTATTTCTTTTATGTTGGCCATCATATTGATGATAAGCCTTTGCGTATCGGCTTTTGCACTTAGCCTTACCCCCACTGCGGACAAGACGTCCATTGCGCAGGGGGAGACCATAACTGTAACATTGTCCTTTGATGAACAGATAGAGGACATTGCTTCGGCGGAGGCGCGCCTCTATTTTGATGATACCAAGTTTGAGTTTAATAGCGGAGTCGGCGCTGACAGTTATACCAACGTTGTTAAAGATGTAAAAACAGAGAATGGCAAGAAATATGTGCAGGTAAACTATTTCTGCTCGACTGTCGATAGTCCCATTGCAGCGGGAAAATTCGCAACGATCACCTTTACTGCAAAACAGGATATTCAAGGTGATGCAGAGTTTTCTGCACAGGTCGTTTCTTCTATGCTGAAGGACGAAAATAAAACCGCAAATACTGATCCGATTTCCCTCACCGTCACCATCACGCCTCCTGCGCCGGGCTATCAGGTCAGCGTGCCGAAGAGCATCAGCGCCGGTGTGAACGGCGAGACCATCGTGCCTGTGGCCGTGCATCTGACCGAGGTCGACGGGACTCATAGCGCGTCCAACACCTTTAACGCCTATTCCTTCACCGTGACCTATGACACAGCAAAGCTGCGGTACAAGAGCATCGCGCCCGCTGATGCGGAGGTGACCGAGCTGGGCAACGGCGTGCTGAAGATCGCCGGAACGAGCCACGATGCCATCAATGGCAGTGACACGGCGTTCAAGCTGACCTTTGAGACCTTCACCGCCGTGGGTGCGGCGACAGTGACTGTCTCCGATGCCAAGATCGACGATAAGGCCAATGCCATCGACAAGGATGCTCCGCTGGCCAAGGCCGGCAACCTGACCACCACCGTCACGGTGGGCGGCTACAGCGTCACACTGCCCGAGGGCTTCGAGGGAGAGGGCTCTGCCGCCGCAGGCGAGGATTATACCTTTAAAGTGACCGACGGTAAGGCATATACCGTCACCGCTACAGTGGACGGCATTCCTGTCCCCGTGACCAAGAACGAGACGACCTACACCATCGCCGCGCAGTATGTTACCGGCAAGATCGTTGTCAAGGCGACACCGAAAAAGATGGTAACGGTGAATGTGACCTATCCCGGTAATGCAACTATCGCCGGGCTGAGTGATGGTATGACCGTCCCCGAGGGTGAGGATGTGACGTTCACGGTGACTTCGCCTCTGAATAATAACCCTATAGCCTATACTGTCAAAGTGGGCGAAGTAGAAATTGCAGCGAGAGGAGTGGCGATTGCAGAGCAAAAGGGGAGGCGAATGGCTTACGCTTACACCTACACCATCCCCGGCAGCATGGTGAAGGGTGAGAGTATCACCGTCACGGTGGAGCAGGCGACAGATTCTGTTGCGCTTATTAAAACCGGTAACGGCTGGGATGAGAATGTAACATTGACCTATACAGCCGATGGTGAGGAAAAAACTCTTACTGGCGGCACGATTCCCACATCCGCAACCGCACTGACAGTCACTATCAAGCAGAACGACAAGCGCAACTACACAGTGCAGTACAAGCAGAACCTGGCAGCTGAGTGGACGGATTTTGGTGAGCCCGAAAAAAAAGACGGGAATCTTGTGTATACCTACACGGGCGGATTTGATAAGTACACACTTTCGAACGGATCGTTTGCTGTGAAAATCGACTACACCGAAAAGGCCGATTTTGCGGCAGATGAGGTCGTTGAATATCTGAAGCTGGGTACAGACGCATCCGCGAAGACCATGTGGCTCGTCCTCTGCAGCGGCAAGACCAACGGCTATCTGACCTGCAGCTATGGCGAGAATACCGCCCCCATGTACTACTCCGAAAAGTATCAGGCATGGGCATATCTGGTGATCTCCGGTGATGATGCGGAAACCGTCAAGAACAGCGTCAAGATCATGAATGTTGACGAGAGCGCCGGCAAGAAGACCGTGGACTACTCCGGCGATGTGAACATGACCGGCGGTGTGGACATCAACGACGCACAGCTGATCGTGAACATGTATAACGCGGATTACACGGAATTTACCGGCAATGTCACCATGGAGAAGTTCCTGCGGGCCGATATGGACGGCAGTAAGGCGGTGGATAATGCAGATGTGCTTAAGATCATCGCCGCTGTCAACAACTAAAAGCAAGCTCCCGCAATGACCGGACTGCTCCCCTGCCCCGTTTCGGGGCAGGGGACGGCCCGGATTTGGAGGTTTTATGACAAAACGATTTTTCAGTGCCCTGCTGGCGGCGCTGATGCTGGCACTGACGCTGACCACCGCAGCTTTTGCCGTGGACGAGAGCAAGAGCTTCGATTTCGTCCTATCCGTGGATGGCAAGGCAGAACGACAGGCCGTCACCGGCGACGTTATCACCGTGACCTTCACCCTGCGCCGCACTGATGCGGACGAGCCGTACCCGCTGTACGCCATGCAGAACGAGATACTGTATGACGGAACGTTTTTCGAATTGGTGCCGGGCAGCGGTATGGCCAACAATTCCATCCGCACCACCGACATAACGCTGCGGGATGGGTATCACGCATTCTACATGAACCGTGCATCTTTTAACGCAGAGGGAGAAACGTGGCAGGCCAACACCATGGTCGGTACTTTCCAGTTGAAAGTCATCGGCACGGCAGGCTCGTCCGTGATACGCAGCAGCAACAATTTTGTGTCCACCAAGGGCGGTGAGGATCGGTACGCCGCCACGGCGCAGGATGTGACCGTAACGGTGTCCGAGGGCTGCCTGGTGCGGTTTGAGAGCAACGGCGGCAGCGAAGTGCCGGATCAGACTGTGGCGCTGGGCGGCAAGGTCACAAAGCCCGCCGATCCTACCAAGGACGGTCTGTATTTTGCGGGCTGGTACAGCGACATCGATCTACAGAACCAGTGGGATTTCGGTAAGGACACCGTGACCGGGAATATGACGTTGTACGCCAAATGGACGAACGAGGCACCCATACACAGCTTCAACTGGCTGTGGGTGATCTTGGCGGTGCTGCTGGTGGTGACGCTGGTGGTATTGGGACGCAAAAACGGCCTCCGCCGCGGCAATAGCGGTGTGGCTCGGAGGAATAAGAAAAAGGAAGACAACGAGCAATGACAGAGATACTTCATGTGATCGGGCAGGGACTGCGCTACCCCTGCTACATCATATTGCTGCTGCTAATCGCGGTGGCCATCATTGAGATCGGCTTTGTGATCTACGAGGCCGCCCAGCGCGCCGGCAGCGACAAGGCCAACACCGTGGAGCTGCTGCACGATATGCGGGGCTGCGCGCCGGACGCTATCCGCGCCATGCTGGAGGAAGAACCATTTTTGAACCGGCAGAAGCTGGCCTTTTCCAAGCTGCTGGGCACCGCAGACCTCCCGGAGGAAGCACGCATTGCCGCCGCCAAGCGGATGTTGGAGGCGGAGGAGGACTATTATCGCCGCATCGTCCGCATTACGGACACCGTGGCCAAGCTGGGTCCTATGTTCGGCTTGCTGGGTACGCTGATCCCCCTGGGTCCTGGTATCGTGGCACTGGGACAGGGCGATACCGCTACGCTGTCGCAGTCCATGAGCGTGGCATTCGACACCACTATCGCGGGACTTATTGCCGCGGCGGTGTGCTCGGTCATCTCCGCGATCCGCAAGCGGTGGTATGCCGCAGACCTGTCTGATGTAGAAACAGTCATGGAGGGATGCCTTCAGGAGATGAAGGAGGCGGAGCGATGATCCGGGGAAGCGGTCTGCGTGGCAGCAGCCTTCGTGAGGATGAAGATGTGCAGCCCATGCAGTATGTGGCCAACCTGACGGATGTGATGCTGGTGCTGGCCTGCGGGCTAATGGCGGCGGTCATCACATTTTGGCGGGTGGATCTCACACGAATACAGACAGCCATAGAACAGGACAAGCTGGATAAGATCGACGCAGCGGATGTGATCGAAAGCTCCGGCAATGTCTCCACCGGCGGCCTGACCAACAAGGGCGTGGTGTATGAGGACCCGGAAACGGGCGACCTGTATATCATCGAGAATTGACAGAGAGGACAAAGCTATGAATATAAAGACGACAAAACGGCTGCTGTCATTACTGTTGGCGGCTGTCCTGTCGCTGGGTTTGTGCACAACGGCCTTTGCCGCGGGAACAGATCCGATCACGGCAATGGAGGATGCACTGACGACCATGGCGGGGAAACTGACTGCCCCCACCTTCGGCAACGAGTGGGATGTATTCGCCCTTGCCCGCAGTGGCCGCTATGAAAAGGGCGACTGGCGTTTTGAACAGTACTATACCAATTTGGCATCCTACTGCAAGAGCTATGTGGGCAGTGACGGTGTCATTAAGGCCG
>ULXZ01025285.1_pt1 | contig 14281 bp, 14 predicted proteins | sample 1961701 | NCBI WGS metagenome assembly ULXZ01 (sample SAMEA4835850, study PRJEB28245) | human gut metagenome | biome: gut microbiome; material: fecal sample | place: Denmark | collected 2008 | reverse complement strand
GTTTTTGTCGGCGAACACCGCCTTGAATCCGACGTCGCTCCGCAGGTTGACGAACGGGGCGAGCTCATTTTTGTCTTTAAAGAAGTCCATATATTTAGGTGTTAAATATTTGAACCGCAATAATATGGACAAAAAACGTAAAAAACGAAAAGAAACATATTCAAAACATAAGAAACAGAAAAATCGTCTTAAAAAACAGAAATATTTTTCTTCCTATTTTCCGCAGTTTTTGACTTTTAGTCCAGCAATCGGCCCTACAGTCACGTGAGAGCCATATTGCTTCCATGATTTGGGTGTCCCGCGACAAATGACTACCTTCATGGCATGTTTGTCAGACGGAAGCAGAATAGGAGTGGAACGGTGTATATCCAGGTCGTATCCAAGGCAGACGGCAGATACCGTATCCAGAGGTCATTTGGCAGCAGCCGTGATGAAGCTGTCCTGAAATCTCTTGAGCGTGCGGCTCGGCAGTGGGCAGATGAGCGCGAATTTGGCGGGTCGCTGTTCTCGCCTGAGGGTGCGGCCGAATATGACGCGGTCATGTCAAGCATCGGTCAGGATCAACTAAGATTGGTAGGACCAGATCTCATCTATGGCCGCCTGTTTGACAGGATAGGGTTCGCTTCGGTCAAGACATCCGACAATGATATCTTCAAGAGCCTAGTGGTGACGCGGCTTTATCGCCCCGGTAGCAAACTGAAGACACTCCGCTATATGGCTTACTTCATGAACAAGTACTATGACGAGGACAGGATCTACCGCTATCTTGACGAGCTGTGCCACAGGCCCGGGGCCGTGCGGAGGGCAGGCGTATGGTCGTGACGATGAGCGACGCACGGGCGCGGAAGAACGCCGCGGACCACGAGAGGGGCCTCAAGCGGCTTGAGAAGCGCTTCAGGACGGGCAGGATCACCAAGGACAAGCTGAACAACCGCGGCTACAACCGCTTCCTCACCATGACGGGGGGACGCCACGGTCGGGATAGACTACGACAAGGTCGCCAAGGATAAATGTCTGGACGGCTACAAGGGCTACACAACAAACAGCACGCTCACGGATGACAGGGTGATAGAGGAATATGGATACCTCTTCATGATAGAACGCGCCTTCCGCTTCTGCAAGACGGACCTGGACATCCGTCCGATGTATCATAGGCTCTTCAATAGGATTGAGGCCCACGTCTGCATATGTTTCGTGGCGTACACGATTATGCTGGAGTTGGAGCGCATCCTGAAAACTGCCGGTACTAGGATCACCTTGGACAGGGCCCGCTTCCTCGCGGAGAAAATATATCAGATCGATTACATCAATCCATACGACAACAAGCGAAAGTCAGTGCTCCTGCACACCAAAGAGGAGCCAGAAGTCACCGAGTTGCTTGACATCATCTCGGCCAACTGCTAAAATGGGTGTCCCATTGCGGAAAACAGGAAATACAAGGAGGTCGCCGAGTTGTTGAATATCTCCGAAGACAAGGTTGACAACAACATCCGTTTCGTCCGCAAAGCCCTCCAGTCCAGCCTGAAAGACTACCTCCCTGTGATTCTCCTCACCTTCATCAGTATCAAATAGATGGTTGGAAGGCAACAGAAAAACTCAATTGTTTTCTGAGAGTTAATCTACCTGAACAGCCTGTCGATGTCCTTGACGGTGTGCGGGAGGGCGAAGACGACGACTCGGTCGTAGGGCTCTATGCGGGTGGATCCGATCGCGATGTAGGATTCGCTGCCTCGGATGAGGCCGCCGATCACGGCGTCTTTCGGGAACGAGATGTCTTTCAGGGTGCCTTTCGTGATGGCACTGTTCGGAGCGACGGTATATTCAAGAACCTCCGCGTCCGTGCCGCTCATATACTTGACCAGGCGGGCCTTGCCGCTTAGGGTGAACTTGAACAGGCGGCCGGCGGTGATCAGTTTCTTGTTGATGACCGAGTCCACGCCCATCTCCTCGGCAAGGTGTATGTACTCGATGTTCTCGACCTCGGCGATGGTCCTGTCAACGCCGAATTTCTTCGCCACCACGCAGGCCAGCACATTGGCCTCGTCGTTGCCGGTCAGGGCCAGAAATGCGTCGTAGTCCTTGATCCCTTCCTCCAGAAGCAGGTCGGAGTTCCTGCCGTCACCGATGACGATGATCACATTGTCCGGCAGCCTTTCCGACAGAATCATTCCACGCTCCTTGTCCCGCTCCAGAATCTTCACGGAACTGATTTTCTGGCTGAGCCTTGCGGCGACCAGCTCGGCGATGTCCGATCCGCCGAGGATCATCACCTTGTCGATCTCTATGTTGCTCTTGCCGAGGAACTTCATCAGGAATGCCATACCTTCGCGGGTGGCTATGATGAAGACCAAGTCATTGAACATAAACTTGGTGTCGTACTTCGGCATAATGGTCTTGCCACCGCGTGAGATAGCGATCACACGGAACTGCAACTCGTCACTTGTCGCTATGGCGGCGAACTCAGCGAGCTTCATGTCCAGAAGAGGGGAGTCCTCCTCCAGTTTGAACACCTCGACCTGAAGCTTTCCACGGGCGAAATCCATCGACTCGGTCGAGGACGAGTGCTTCAGCAGATCGAATATCTCGTCGGCCGCAAGCCTTTCGGGATAGAACATCAATTCGATGCCCATCTGCTTGAACAGCAGCTTGTTCTCTGCTGACAGGAAGTCGTTGTCATCGATTCTGGCAGTAACTTTCTTGGCTCCGAGATTTTTGGCCAGAAGTGCGCTCACAAGATTCACATCCTGCGGCACGAAAGGCACGACGGAGATGAACAGGTCGGCGTTCTGCACGTCGGCCTCGCGCATCACCCTCAGCGAGGATGGCGCTCCTTCGATGGCGATCACGTCGGCTATCGAGCTGATGTTGGCAAGCCTCTGCGGATCATCGTCAATGACGGTTATGTCATTGGCCTCAAGACTAAGCATCTTCGCCAGATGCGAACCTACCTCGCCGGCTCCCTGAATGACGATTTTCATATCAACTTTCTTAAATATTCAAAAATTCCGTTCCCCTTGAGCATAGCAAGCGGCACGATCCACTCCGGGAAAAGCGCCGGAACATCAATCCTGCGGTGTGTGTCGGCATATTCCTGAATCGCCTTGACATCTGGCCTGACCTCCAGTCGCCGGAACTCCTTGTGCGCCTCCCAAACCGCCTTGAAGCAGTCTTTCTTGCCTGTCAGCAGATAGACAAGCGCAGAGCAGCCGTCCAAGCACATTCTTAGGAATATGGTGCCTCGGGCGCGTCTGCAAGCCTTGACGGCAGCCTTTTCCGGCGTCAGCTCCCTCACTTCCTGCAATGAATATGTCTTCGCGAGGTTGTTCTGTAGCATCAGCAGATTGTTCCGGTAGTTCAGTTTCAGTTTCCACGGGGAGTCGTTCGGCAGTGTGCCGCCTCCGAGATGCCACACAACCGACTGAGGCACAACGAATATGTTCTTTCCCTCCAACTGAAGTCTCCAGCAGAGATCAATCTCCTCCATATGGGCGAAAAACCTGTCGTCCAGCCCTACCATCTTGGAATATTCCGTCTTGCGGACCATCAGGCACGCTCCTGTGGCCCAGAAGACCTTGGCCGGAGAATCGTACTGGCCGTTGTCCTTCTCAACTCTCTTGAGAACCCTTCCGCGGCAGAACGGATAGCCGAAACGATCCAGCATTCCGCCGGCCGCTCCTGCATATTCAAAGGAGTCTTTTTCGTACCACGAATGGAGTTTCGGGGCGCAGGCGGCGCAGTCCGGGTGGCTGTCCATCCAGTCGGTGAGCGGTTTCAACCAATCTTTGGGAACCTCGATGTCAGAGTTTATGAGCACGAAATATTCAAGATCTCCGGCGTCCGGCAGCTCGCATACAGCCTTGAAGGCCCTGTTGTAGCCACCGGTGAAGCCGTAGTTCTTGTCCAGGCGGATCTGCCGCACTGTCGGGAACTTCTCGGACAGCATCTCCATCGAACCGTCCGTGGAGGCGCTGTCAGCGACAATGATATCCGTCCCGTCCGTGGCCGAGGCCAGCAGACCGGGCAGGAAACGCTCAAGATATTCCTTTGTGTTCCAGTTCAGTATGACAACCGCCGTGCGCATCTTCCTTTATTACTCTTTGTGGCAGTCGCAGTTGCCGTGGCAGCATTCGCCGTCCTTCTTGCCTTCTCCGTGGCAGCACTCGCCATCCTTGTGACCTTCGCCGTGGCAGCCGCCCTCGCCCTTGTGGCAGTGGCACTCATGCTCCTCCTGCGGAAGGTACTCTCCGTGCAGACCCTCCTTAAGCTCTTTCTCCGTAGCTTCCCTGACGCTGACCACCTTGCCGGTGAAGTTGAGGGTCTTGCCGGCCATCGGGTGGTTGAAGTCCATCACAACGGTGTCTGGCTTGACCTCGTGAACGGTTCCCTGTACGACCTGGCCAGTGTTGCTGAGCATAGGGATGATCTGGCCTACGACGAGAAGATCCTCGCGAACTTTCCCGTCGATCTCAAAAGCGGCCTTAGGCAGCTCGAAGAGACGGCTGGCATCGAATGTGCCGTAGCCTTCCTCCGGAGTGAGGGTGAACGCGAACTCGTCGCCCGGCTCCTTGCCCTCGACCTCGCTCTCGAATTTAGGAAGAAGCATATGTGTCCCGTGAATGTAGCCAAGCGGACGCTCCTGCGTCGCCTTGTCGGCGAGTTTTCCGTCCACAATCAGTTCGTAGGTCAGCTCGACCACATTGTTTTTCTGTACTTTCATAATGATGTCTTATTGTTAATGAATTTATTTTCTGTTTGTTATGAACTGCTGACGATTCCGCGTCACGCGCTGAAATCAACATTTCCGAACGCTAAGGTAGGAATAAGTTTTGACTTACAGAACCTCGCATCGTTTCCGGCGGCCAAAAGATTGTTCCAAAGGGTGAGGAGATTGCCGGTTATGAGCATCTCCCTTACCGGATGGACGATCTTTCCGTCCTTGAAAAGGAAGCCTTCGACTCCGAAGGAGAAGTCGCCGGTGGCTGAGTTGCTGTTGCCGCCGTTGAAGCCGGTGACAAGGATGCCTTCGCCGACTATACGCATCAGTTCCTCCTTGCCGCAGGTCGCTTCGACAGGCTCAGCGACCGATGGCGCGAAACAAGGCAAAACCACCGGTCTCGTAGCGTCCTCAACCGTAGCCTCGACCCCCATCTTCCTCGACATATAAGTATTGACGAAATATTCCTTCACAACCCCGTTCTCAACAATCGGCATCTCCGCGGTCGCAACCCCTTCAGAATCAAACAGCCTCGACCCCGTCTCCCCGACGCTCACCGGCCTGTCCCATATATTCAGCCACTCCGGAAACATCTTCTTCCCCAGCGAATCCAGCATAAACGAATTCTTCTGCTGCAATGAATATCCTCCCAGAGCGTTCAGCACAGGCGTCACAAGCCTCGATGCCACCTCGCTTTCAATGACCATCGAATATTTCCCGCTCTCGATCTTGACCGGGCCTATCTGTGACATCGCCCGCTTGAACGCTATCTCACCGCAGTCCTTGATATTCAGATCCTTGAGCATCGGTGTGGCGTCCCACCAGTAACTGCTGAACCTGTTCCCGTCCGCATCCTGCACGGTCACCTCGACCCCATATTCAAAGGAAGTCTCGGTGTGGCGGCATCTAAGTCCGTTGGAATCAAGCACAAGCGAGTCGAAGATGGAATCTGAATATTCCCCCTCCTCCGAGATGAGTCCTTCGCCACAGTGCATTTTGAATATGCTCGCGTCGATCGCCATCCTTAGTCTTTCGTCCGATGTCAGGGCCGGATAAGTCTCGTCATAAAGTCCGAGTTCCTTGCCGGTCACGGCGTTTTTCGCCGTTCTGGACGGATCCGGCAAGTCTCTGCAAGGGTCTTCCGCAAGCATCCTGACCGTTGCGATCGCCTTTTTCAGGAAATCATCCAATTCGCTTTCCGCCAGCCGGTTGGTAGAGAAACTGCCAAATTTTCCGTCCACGAAAAGGCAGACGCTGATCGATCTGTCCAGACAGTGCGAGACCTTGTCAAGTTCTCCGTTAAGGGTTCCGAACAGCTCCATCAGGCTCTTGTTCAGCGTGATGCGCACCTTGTCCGCTCCAAGTGCCAGAGACTTCTCCAGACATTTCTCCGCGACGAGAATCTCCTCCGCAGTCAACATTCCGTTTATCTCTTCCATCTTATTCTCCTCCAACTGTAAGCTTGTTGATCAGCACGGTAGGGATTCCGCAGGAGACCGGGCAACTCTGTCCCTTTCCGCACGTCCAGGCCCCCTCGTCAATCTTCAGGTCATTCCCCACGGCCACAATGTCGGCCAATGCCTGCGGCCCGTTACCGATGATGTTTATGTCCTTGACCGGCTGGGTCAGCCGTCCGTTCTCGATCAGGAATCCGCTCTTGACAAAGAACGTGAAATCTCCTTCACCGATCTGAACCTCACCGTTGCTGAACTGATCCACATATATTCCTTTCTTTACGGATGCGATGATGCTTTCATTGTCGGCCTTGCCGCTTTCCATATATGTCGCCCTCATTCTCGGGATCGGAGCGTAACGGAATGATTCCCGCCGTCCGTTGCCGGTAGGGGAGACCCCGTAGAATCCGGCGCTGATCCTGTCGTGCAGGTATGAGGTCAGAATCCCGTCCTTTACCATATATGTCTTTTGTCCCGGAACGCCCTCGTCGTCGAAATTGATGGAACCTCTATTGAACGGAATCGTGCCGTCATCCACGATCGAGATGCTTTCGTCGCAGATTTTCTGTCCCATTTTCTCTGAGAAGACTGACTGGCCTTTCCTGTTGAAATCCGCCTCGAAAGCGTGTCCCATAGCCTCGTGCAGCAATATCCCCGAAGCTCCGGCACCCATCACGACAGGCATCTGCCCGCCTTTCGGGCGTTTGGCCACGAAACGGTCGTCTATCCCCGCCTCAATGCTGTCCGCGATCTCGTCCAGAAGCGATTCCGTAAGCATCTCTTTGCCCGCTCGGTACGCCCTGGAGGTGTTCTTGCTCTCGATCTTGCCGTCCTGGCTGAACACGACTGAGGCTGACAGGATTCCCATCGGCCTTGTCTCGAATGTCAATTCTCCCAAGGAGTTGAACATCAGGATATCGCTTACTTGTCCGGAGAACGAGACGATGATCTTCACTATTCTGGAGTCTTTCGCGGCAATCTTCTCCTTCAATTTTTCCAGCCACGGGACAAGCCGCGTCGCGTCGGATGATCTCCAATCATATTCATAAGAATATCTGTCCTTAGGCGCTGTGACGGTTCTGCAGCAAATCGCAGACGCTGTTCCGGTGCCGCCTTCCGCTATCTTGGAGGCCGCCAGGGCCGCCTCGGCCATCGAGCGGGAATCCGTGCTTTCGGAGTAGGCATAGCCGGTCTTGTCTCCTTTCAGAACCCTGATTCCGACACCGTAGTCGATGTGGAATCCGCCTGAGGAGACGATTCCGTCCCGCAGCAGCAGATCGTTGTAGGACGTGTTCTCGAAGAACAGGTCGCAGTAGCTTCCGCCTCCTTTCAGACCATCGGCCGCAAGCCTTTCCAATTGTGCTTCGCTGACCTGGAACAGGTTGAGATAGAAATTCTTATCCTTGTACATTCTTTAGTTTCCTTTTTTCTTCTTCCAGATGTTTTTCATATTCTTCGTTGATCGCCTGGATCTTGCTGAACTTCTCCGGCTCCCGGATTATCTTTCCGTCCTCCGACGCCTCGGCCACAATTGAGAACGGCACTTTCGAGTTGTCAAGAAGAAGCCATCTGTCGCAGATCGGCATAAAGTCCCGGAAAAGATAGTGGAGTCCTACATTGTAGCGCCTCCGGATGGTCTCTTCCTTGATGTTATGCCCTCCGGTGGCCACCCTTGCGGCCACTCTTGCGACTGCAAGATCCGGAGAGTTCAGCCAAAAGTACAGAATCGTGACATAGTACCCGGCTTCCTTCGCGTCCTTTATCACCTTGAGAAGAAAACGTGTGGCGAGCGTGGTCTCGATGCAGAAATCGGCCTTCCTCTGGAGCAGGAACCTCATCTTCATCAGCATATAGCGGCTGGCGGCGACGTAGGCGCTTTCCGGATGGAACGGCGAAAGGCTTTTCGCGAACTCATCGGAGTTCACGAACTCGCTGCATTCCAGCATCCCCGGCAGAAGCGCGTAGGACGCCGTGGTCTTCCCGGAACCGTTGCAACCTGCTATGATGAAAAGTCTTGGCATATATCAATTCCCAAAGGCGGACAATCATTTGCGAATATTGCAAACTGTCGGCCACATTTATTATTATACGAATATATTCGTTATTTTGTTTTGGTCGGCTTTGGATGTGTCACACCGTAGCCGAAGAGGGAGAAGTCCCCTTTGCAAGGATCGCCGGGGAATATGTCCGCGAAGCAGTCGGTGATCTCCCGTACGGTCGTGATGTCCTTCTGCTTTCTGGTCGTGAGCCCGAGCGCGATCGCCTCGTCATAGACGTGTACGTCCAACGGGATGAGAAGATAGGCTGGATCCGTGTCCTTCCATATTCCCAAATCCACCTTGCCATCGTTCCTGACCATCCACCGCCTCATCATATTGATCTTCTTGTTCGGAGCCTTGAGGTCGGATTTCTGGCCGAAGATATTCGTCCTGAACTCGTCCTGGGACAGAGATTCGAGGGATGGGCTTGCCTCATAGGCGCTTTTCAGACGGGAGCATATTCCAGCCACCTCGCTCCATTTGATCGTTCGGTGGATGCTGGTGCCGTCGTCCCGCCACTTGCCGCGCATCACATATTCATAAGGCTTCCAGTCCATTTCCTCGAAAAGTCTGCCGCAGTCCCTGATGATCATCGCCCTGCGGCCCCAGGCGAAATGCGCCGCGAAGACCGCCGCGATTTCCACGTCGGCCAATGAGCATTTCCCGGCCTTGAAACGCTGCGCGAACAAGGTCGGGAAAGCTATCGGATCTTCCTGGAAGTACTGAGGGTCGTTGTAGGTCTCAGCCCACAGGATCAAAGTTTGTCTTGTCTCTTCTGTCATTTAGAAGTCATTTTTGCCGAGCCTGAAGTATTTTGTTTTAATCCTTCGTCGCCGCCTCCAGTTTCTTAAGCAGCGCGAACATCACCACACCGGCGGCGATGCAAAGTCCCATCAGAATGCTCCAGTTGGCCGTGAGGGAAACCTTTTTCCAAAGCAGTCCAGGGATGGAACTGAGGTAGTTGCCGACAGCGGTCGCCGCGAACCACAGACCCATCATAAGACCTTTGTACTTAGGAGGCGCCACCTTCGACACGAAGGAGATGCCCATCGGGCTGAGCAGAAGCTCGGCGAAAGTCAGGATAAGGTAGGTTCCGATCAGGTACATCGGCACCACTGGATCCGGAGCTACCGTGCCGTTGAGCGAAGCCGGTGAAGGCTGGCCAATGGAGGCGAAGATCATCACCAGATAGCCGCAGGCCGCCACAAGCATTCCGATACCGATCTTTTTCGGAGCGGAAGGCTCCATTCCCTCAGGATGCTTGGCGGTCTTTTTCGCGGCGAGGGCACTGAATATGGCCATAGACACCGGTGTGAGGGCCACCACGAAGAACGGATTGAACTGCTGGAAGAGCTGTGGCTGAATCTCCAGAGGGTTAGGAAGGCCTCTGAATATCGCATACGCTCCGCACCAAAGGACGGCGGTCACGACTCCGCAGCCTATCTTGCCGGAAGCCTTCTCAGACTGGAATATTCCGAAAAGAGTATAGACTGAGGTCGCGATGAGAGCCAGCGCCCAGATGTTGAATCCGATTCTGCTCCAGCCCTCGGCTGTGCTCTGGGTGTAGTCACGGGCGAACCAGGTCAGCGACTGGCCGTTCTGGTGGAACGCCATCCAGAAGAAGATAACCACAGCAAACACGAGGCACAGGGCCACGATACGCTCCTTGGTCTGTTTCGGAGTGAGTTCCACGTAATTGCCTCCGGAGGTCTTGGCCTGTTTGGCGTTGACGTCAGCGTGCTTGAACCAGCTCTTTGTCGCGAAATAGATCGCTATCGAGACCACGAGTGAGATGCACGCCACCGCGAATCCCATATTGTAAGAAGCAGAAAGCTTGTCGATGTAGTACGGACAGAACTGGTCGAGCCCCATTCCGGCCGCGTTTGCGTCCGGCATCATCGCCATAAGCCCGTTCAGTTGCTCGGCTCCCTCCGGAGTGATCGTGCCGGCTATCTGCTGGTGGGCCAACGCCGGAATCGCAGCCTTGTATATGAGCCCCGCCTTTGCCAGGAACTTGTTTGTGATGGCGGTGGCGGCGGCAGGAGCGAACATCGAACCGATGTTGATGGCCATATAGAACAGGCTGAACGCGCTGTCCCGTTTGGATGCGTACCGTGGATCATCGTAAAGGTTGCCGACCAGAACCTGAAGGTTCCCCTTGAATAGACCCGTTCCGACAGCGATGAGCAGCAGGGCCGCGAGCATCACGGTGACTCCAAACCCGTTGGCCGCTGTAGGGACTGCCAGTACCAGATAACCGATGAACATCACGCAGATGCCCGTCACGACGCATTTTCCGAATCCGATTTTGTCCGCGAGCCATCCTCCCACGACCGGCATAAAATAGACCGCCGCGAGGAAGATTGAATATACCTGGCTGGCCGTTGACTGCTCCCATCCGAACTTGGCCTGGAGGAACAGCATGAAGATGGCCAGCATCGTGTAGTAGCCGAAGCGCTCGCCCGTGTTGGCGAGGGCGAGCGCGAATAAACCTTTCGGTTGGTTTTTGAACATACTATGTTACTTTGTTACTTTCTCAAGCCACTTGACCATGCCGAGCATCACGCCCATTGCCAGGAGGCACATGCAGAGGAACACGCTCCAGCAGGCCCACAGAGGCATCTTGTTGTACATCAGAGGCCCGATCCACAAGAAGAGGTTGCCGACGGCGGTCGCGCCGAGCCAGAGTCCCTGGCAAAGTCCGAGAAGGTGCTTCGGGGCGACCTTCGACACGAACGAGAGACCCAGAGGAGAGATGAAGAGTTCCGCTACCGTGAGGAAGAAGTAGGTCGCGATCAGAACCCAAGGGCCGGCCTTCATCGTGGCCTGCTGGGCGACTTCCATACCTCTGAAATCGGTGGCTGAAGGGTAACCCATCACGCCTGAGAATATGGCCAGGAACAGGTAGGCCGTGGCGGCGATACCCATACCGTAGGCGATCTTGCGAGGGGTGGAGATCTGCTTGCCTCTCTTGCCGAGGGCGCCGAAGATCCACATGATGATCGGGGTCAGCACGATCACGAAGAATGGATTAACCGCCTGCCATATTTCCGGAGCGATCTTGTCCGTGTTGACGAAGTCACGCGCGAAGAGCGAGAGGGACTGTCCGTTCTGATGGAATGCGAGCCAGAAGAAGATCACAACGCCGAGAACCGCGAACAGGGCGTACATTCTCTGCTTGATCTCCTTTGCCATGGTGGCCTTCTCCTCGGCGGTGTAGCCGGCATTGGCGGAGGCTGCCTTCTTGGCAGGAGTAGGGAATTTCTTCTTGTTGGCAAGGAATACCACAAGAGAGATCATCATGGCCACGACGGAGGCGATGAAGGAATAGTGGATACCGGCGTTGAACACGTCCAGATAGTTCGTGCAGAAAGTGCCTACGGCCTCTCCGCCCTGGGCCAGCATCGCAGGATCGGCGCCCGCCTTCACGGCCTCGTCCATGAAGTTCTGCGAGGTGGTGCCGTTGCTGATGAACTCATGGCAGAGTCTAGGGAGCTGTGAGTTGTAGATGAATCCGTTGACTTTCAGCCACCAGCTTCTAAGAAGAGGAGCCACGAACGGAGCCACGAGGCCTCCGATGTTGATGAACACGTAGAAGATCTGGAATCCGGAGTCACGCTTCCCCTGTGCCTCCTTGAGTGCCTCGGGACCTTGCTTGGCGGCCTCGGCCTCGAAATTGTCGTACATCTGTCCGACGATCGCCTGAAGATTGCCCTTGAACAGACCGTTGCCGAACGCGATCAGGAAGAGAGCGAAGCAGGTCAGCGGCAGCAGCCACGCCTTGTTCTCAGGTGTCGCGAGGATCGGAACGGAGAGAACCACATAGCCCAACGCCATAATGATGAGACCTTTCTGGATGGTTCCCTTGTAGTTCTGCGTGCGGTCGGCGATGATGCCTCCCACGAGGCTCAGAATGTAGATTCCAGCATAGAAGAAAGAGTAGATGAGTCCTCCAGTCTCGTCACTCAGCCCGAACTTCGAACAAAGGAAGAGTGTGAGAACCGCATTCATAATGTAGTACCCGAAGCGCTCGCCCATGTTGCTCAGCGCCGCTGAAATCAGTCCTTTAGGATGTCCTTTCATACAATGTTGTTTACTTTTAAATTATTTGTGTTATTAATATTTCATTCTATGCCCCGCTTGGCTCTCCGTTTGGCTGTCATGCGTGCGTCCAAAATCCATCTCTCTCTTCCTGCTCGCATAACAAGTTACTAATATACGCAAAACTCCTCAACTCACCAAATTTATGTCGTAGTCCGGCTCTCGGTCATAAAATCAGCTTCAATATTTGATTCTGAAATAGTCAAGGAGTTTCTTGTAATAGTCTTGTGCTGTCAGACAGGTATCTGTAAGGTACCCGGGAATTGTTTTCCATTCGTGCAATCCACGATAATAGAACATTTTCAGTTCGTCTGTAATAATGAACGGAACAATGTCGTGATTAAGACATTCCTTGAACATTATCAGGCGTCCGACTCTGCCATTACCATCCTGAAAGGGGTGTATTGCTTCAAAACGCTGATGAAAGCCAAGTATATCATCAAACAGAATTACCTTTTTCCCTCTGTATTCTTTTAACAATGCACGCAGTTCCTGCCCTACATTCTGTGGTGAGGTCGTCTCCATTCCTCCAACCTCGTTAGGTATCCGTTTGTATTCACCGACCGTAAACCAGGATTTCGATGCGTCCGAAGTCCCGCTTTTCAGCAACCGGTGAAGTTGTTTTATCATACTTTCTGTCAATGGCTCTTTCGCGTGGTCAATTATAAAGTCGATGCAGCGGAAATGATTGGTGGTTTCAATGATATCATCCACTTTCACAGCATTATCCGTGATTCCAATCGTGTTAGTCTCGAATATGTATCGAGTCTGCTCTTTTGTTAACCGGCTACCTTCGATATGGTTTGAATTATATGTCAGGTCAATTTGAGTGCGGTGATATATTCCGCCTTTGATTCCGGAGTCTTTTTGCTCGCACAATGTCTTCAAAAGTGGAGATATCCTGTTTTTTGCATTCTTGCGCTGAGGGAGTGGAGCCTCGGCTGGCACACTCCACGTTTTGCCGACAAGCTGTGCTCCAGCAATTTTACCTTGAACACAGTAGTTCCTCACTGTGCGTTCGGCGACACCGTGTGCCGCTGCATATTCTTTAGTAGAGACGTAATCCATAATCTACGGCACGGAAAATAGCATATGCCGATACAAATATAGGATTTCTTGCCGATAACGGCAAGAAATTGCGGTTATTTTGTCTATTCTTCCGGACTCATGCCGATAGGCCTTGTCCCTAATCTGTGCTCAGATTGCACGTAAATTATCATTTATCTGACAGTCATATCCCCAAGGTGTCAGTCAGGCGAAAGATTCGGAAATACGAGGAATCTAGGTACGCCGTTTCTGAGTTCTCGTTCCCATAACAGAAAAATTGCCTAAATTTACACCCAAAACAGAAACGCAGATGGAAATCGATGAATTGGAACGTGGCCGGCTGAGGAGCAAAGTGCTGAACTTCCTTAAGGCCAATGATATTGAATATAAGTTGTACGAGCATCCGGCATTGTGCTCGGTGGAGGAGTGTCTGGCGTATTGGGGGAATATTCCTGACGCGACGCATTGCAAGAACCTTTTTCTGCGGAACCATAAGGGGAACAGGCACTACCTTGTGAGTATGGAATGCCATAAGACGCTCGACATCCATAGCCTGGAGCATACGTTGAAGCAGGGAAAGCTGTCTTTCGCGTCGGAGGAAAGGATGGTTCGATGCCTTGATCTGCATCCTGGGTCGGTGTCGGCCTTCGGACTTATCAATGACATCGATCCGAAGGATGCGGATCCCAAGGAACTCTTCCCGAACGGTCACCGTGTCAAATATTACATTGACAGCACGTTGCGTACCGCCGACAAGATAAGTTTCCACCCTTGCGAGAACACGGCCAGCGTCGTGATCTCAGGCGCGGACTTCTTGCGTTTCCTGTCAATCTGGGGCGGCGAGGTGGAATGGCTGGAAATATGATGGGGTCCTGACCTCAATTAAATTTCATATTGACCTCCTCTTTCATTATATTTGCCTGATG
>ULXZ01019063.1_pt1 | contig 14546 bp, 10 predicted proteins | sample 1961701 | NCBI WGS metagenome assembly ULXZ01 (sample SAMEA4835850, study PRJEB28245) | human gut metagenome | biome: gut microbiome; material: fecal sample | place: Denmark | collected 2008 | reverse complement strand
TCAAAGTGATACAGCCCCGCTTCGGGTGCGGTGAAGGTATAGCTGCTGAATCCGGTCATATTCGTGTCGGCATATTTCTGGTATTCAACGTCGTTAACTTTGAAGTAATAGTAGTCGTAATCGGTTTCGCTGCTGTAGAAATAGTCAAACGAAAGCGTGTCGCCTTCCGCCATGCGGACGGTTGTGAGCAGCACGGCGGTGGTATTGCCCATGCCGGCGTTGTTGGTCTTTGCAATCAGTCGGTCTCCCTCGGCAACGGGAACGAAGCTGTATTCCGCGCTCGTGCCGAATTCAAGACTGCCGCCTTCAACGTTGACGGCTTCGGCAAGGGTTTCATCGGGAGTTACGGAAACGGAAACCGTTTCGGTTCCGATAATGCTGCCGTTCACGCTGACGGAGCAGGTGATTTCGGTTTCGCCGCGGCCCATACCGGTGATGACGGCTCTGCATCTGCTGCCTGCATAAGGTTCAACGATCGCAACGGACTCGTCCGCACTCGTCCATGTTGTGATATAGTTGTTTGCATTTTCGGGAACAAGGGACATATTGACGTTCACGGTTTGCGCCATTTTAATATCCGCGCTTGTGATGTCAAGGCTGAATCCGGTAAGATCAACAAGGGGGAAGCTGCCCCAGAGTTTCCATGTGCTGTTGACGGTCTGCGCACTGTCGGGATTTGCGGGGAAAGCGTCAACATCACTCATAACAATAGGGTATGCATTGCCGTAAGGGTCGCATATGCCGTGTTCTTCAACCATTTGAGCAAAGGCTTCCGCAACGGTGGCGGGGTTTTCAAAATCCTTCATAAGGTTCCAGAAAGTCTCTTCGTATACATAATCGCCTGCGAAAGTGACGCTCTGAGAATAGCCGTAAACAACGCCTGCACCCGCGCGAAGCAGTGCTGCACCGGTGGTGCCTTGGCCGCTGCGCTTCATACCTTCGCAAATTGCCATCCAAACGAGACAGTTTGAAAGGGGTGCAGGGGTATGGTGTTCAATATAACGGCCGTCGATATATGCGGCGCTGCCGGCATAAACCGCCCAGCCGTTGTTGTAATCTTCCTGAGTGATGCCGGAACTTGTTGTCAGGCAGAGATAGGATGACGTGCCGTCCTGGGTGCCGTGACTGTCAAAAAATACAACGCCTTTATTCGGGAAATTTTCTGCGATTGCGGGACCGGTCGCTGCCGTGCTCTGGATAAGCAGGTAGTCGCCGCCGGTTGCGTCCGCGACGGACTGCGCTTCACGCTTGTACTGATCGGTGAAGCTGCTGTCGTGACCGTAGTAAGGTGCAATGAGAAATACGTCGGCGGATTCGGCATCTTTGAGGTTTTCGGTTTTTCCGCTGCCCTTTGAAAGAACAACGCCTTCCTTAACGGGTGCGCAGTCGGTGTTGAGTTCGTTGCGGAGTCTGTAGTTGTATGCACAATACATGCCGTCAACGGTGAAGTAGAAGCCGTCCTTCGTGAAGGCGGAAAAGCTGTCCTTATCAACGGTGTTGAGGCTCAGTGCAGCGGTGTAAACCGCATTGATGACCTCGGTGCGGCTCATGCCTTGAGCAAGAGCGTCTGCTTCGGCTGCATCGAGTGCCGCCCAAGCGTTGTCGAGTTTGCGCATTGCTGCTGCTTCGCCTGCAATGCCTTCGATGCTTTCCGCAAAAGCGGCAGCGGGAAGAACTGCAAACGCCATGATGAGCGCGAGCAGAACAGCCGTCAGTTTACGAGTTTTCATGTGTTCCTCCTGAGTTTTGCTTTGCGGCGGAAAACGATGAATGCCAATTCTCTGCCGCATATTGTATTTTAGCATCTGCCCGCAGAATGTCAAGAATAAAATATCGATCCTGACGAAGTTGATATTTACGTTTAAAAGCTGTTTCAAATTTAAAACCCGTTTTGAATGAATATACCGATTTCGGCTCTTTTCACATCCGCGTTTCTGTGGTATAATAAATTGATTTGGAGTAGGTATTGCTCCGCATTTCGGAGGTACAAAAGTGGCACGAAGCATGACAGGGTTCGGTCATGCGGTCGTTTCAAAAGACGGCCGCGAATTGTCGATTGAACTGAAATCGGTCAATCATCGCTTTTTGGATCTTGCGCTCAGAATGCCGCGCTCGCTTGCCTTCCTTGAGGACACGGCGCGGAACACGCTCGGCACGATGCTTGCGCGCGGCCATGTTGACATTTTTGCCAATTACCGCAACACGCGGAACGATTCAAAAAAAGTTGAAATAAACATGCCGATGCTCTCGGCATATATGACCGCCGCCCGGCAGGCGGCGGAGGAACTCGGCATTGAAAACGATCTGACACTGTCGCGTGCGCTGAGGCTTACGGATATCGTTTCCGTGACAGAGGCCGACGACGACAGGCCCGCGCTTGCGGAACTGATGAAAGATGCCTTGACCCGCGCCGCGAACGAGCTTATCGCAATGCGTGTGCGCGAGGGTGAAAGGCTTTCATCCGACATGAAAACACGACTCGGCGTGATTGCGGATATTCGCGAAAAAATCTCGGAGCGCGCCCCGCTTGTCGTTGAAGAACAGCGAAAAAAGCTTAACGAACGCATTGAAAGCCTGCTCTCCGAAACGGAAATCGACAGGGCGCGCCTTGCAACGGAAATTGCATTATTCGCGGATAAAGTCAGCATCGATGAGGAGCTTGTCCGTCTTTCGAGCCATATTGCCGCGGCAGGCGAACTGCTTGAAAACAACGGCTCTATCGGAAGAAAACTGGATTTCATCGTCCAGGAGATGAATCGCGAGTTCAACACCATCGGTTCAAAAGCGAACGATAAAACAATTGCGTCTCTTGTTATCGACGGCAAAGCCGAGCTTGAGAAGATGCGCGAACAGGTGCAGAACTTTGAATAAACCTAAAACCGAGTTTCGGCATTCGTTCCGCAATTCGGCAGCAGTGCTGTGTGCGGTTTGCACAAGGGCATCAAAAGAAATAAAGAGGGTACAAACACTATGATGAAAAAACGCGGCATGCTGATCGTCATTTCCGGCCCTTCCGGCGTCGGCAAAGGCACTGTTGCAAACAGATTGCTTGAAAAACACGACAACATCTGCTTCTCCGTTTCCGCAACGACCCGCGCAATGCGTGAGGGTGAGGCGGAAGGCGTGAATTATTTTTATAAAACAACCGAGGAATTCGATACAATGATAGAACAGGGAGAATTCCTTGAGTATATGCGTGTGTTCGGCAAGAATTACTACGGCACGCCGAGAAGCTACGTTGAATCAAAGCGCAGCGAAGGCATAAGCGTTTTGCTTGATATCGATGTCAAAGGTGCAATGCACGTTAAAAACAATTGCCCCGACGCAATAACGATTTTCATTGCGCCCCCTTCACTGGCGGAGCTGCACAGGCGGCTTGTGGGCAGAGGGACGGAGACTCCCGAAGCGGTTGCCCGAAGGTTTGAAGAGGCAAGAACGGAACTTGAATATATTCCGAAATACGACTATGTTGTTGTGAACGATGAAATTGAGTCGGCCGTTCAAAATATCGAATGCATACTCAATGCCGTCGGATGCACTCCCGAATATAACCGCGAGCTTTTGCCCGCGCTGCTCGGCGAAACTTTCTCCGAGTGACGAACGGTGCTGCGGAGGGCGGGCCGCATGATAATCGTATAATAGTTTTAAATTGAGCGTTAAATTTATTGAATACTTACTGTTGGAGGTAACATAATGAGTCACCAAATGAACCATCCGCCGGTTGTTGAACTGGAAAACATCGCGGGCTGTCGCTATATGCTTGTAACAGCCGTTGCAAAGCGCGCAAGGCAGCTGCTTGTTTCAAAGGAAGAATCATCCGACAAAAAGCCTGTTGCAAAGGCTGTTGATGAACTGTACAACGGCGAGCTCTGCGTCAGGTATCCTACCGAATACTATCAGACTTCCGAAAAATAATCCGTAACTGCGGAACATTCAAATCAAGCTTTATATGTTATGCGCCGAAAGGCGGGGGTGAACAGCATGTTTGCAAGGGTAATAGTTGATATTTCAAATGCCAATGTAAACAGGCTGTTTACTTATGCCGTTCCGGAAGAAATCAGTCTGTGCGAAGGGCAGCGCGTTATCGTTCCGTTCGGGCGGGGGAACCGACCGATTGAGGGCTTTGTGCTTGAACTTGTCGATGAACCGGGAACGGAGCGTGAGCTTAAATCCATCGTGCGAACGATTGAGCCGTACTCGGCACTGCTGCCCGATCAGCTCAAGCTTGCGGATTGGATGTGCAAAGCGTACCATTGCACAACCGCCGATGCACTTCGGGTCATGATTCCCGCCGCGCTGCGCGGTTCAAAAGTTAAAGAAAAAAAAGTGCGCACTCTGCACATTGCGGACAATCTTGATATCGAAGCAGTGCGTGCTTCAATGCTGAAAAAAGACGGAACGCCGCGTGCGCCGAAGCAGTTTGAAGTTTTTTCTCTGCTTTTATCGGGCAGAGCGGAGCTTTCCGCAAGCGATATAAATGCGTTCGTGCCCGGTGCGGGCGCAGCTGTTGCCGCACTTGTTAAAAAGGGCATTCTTGTTGAACAAGGGCGCGAAACCTATCGAAATCCTTTTGCAAACAGAGATATTCAGTTAACGGAGCCGCTGCCGCTTCTTCCGGCGCAGCAAAACGCACTTGAAAAAATCAAATCCGCCGATGCCGGAAGCTGTCTGCTTCTTCACGGTGTCACGGGGAGCGGAAAGACCGAAGTTTATATGCAGGCAATTGCGAACGTGCTTGAAAACGGCGGCGGCGCAATTGTTCTTGTCCCGGAAATATCTCTGACACCGCAGACAACGGACAGATTCAGGAGCAGATTCGGAAACAATGTTGCCGTTCTGCACAGCCATTTGAGCGACGGTGAACGCTTTGACGAATGGCGGCGGATACGCTTCGGCAAGGCAAGGGTCGTTGTCGGCGCAAGGTCGGCGGTGTTTGCACCGGTTGAAAATCTGCGTATTATCATAATCGACGAAGAACATGAGCCGAGCTATTACTCCGAAATTACTCCAAAGTATTCCGCTGCCGAGGTTGCACTGCGTCGGGTTAAAATCTGCGGTGCAAAACTTGTCCTCGGCAGTGCGACTCCGTCGCTCACAACATATTATCGTGCAAAGCGGGGCAGGTACATACTGCTTGAGATGCCGAACAGAATAAACGGCGTGCCGATGCCGAAAGTTGATGTTGTTGACATGCGTGAGGAGTTTTTGGGCGGGAACAACAGCATTTTTTCGGGCTTGATGATAAAACGGCTGAAAGAATGCCTTGAAAAGCACGAACAGGCGATTCTGTTTCTCAACAGGCGCGGGTATTCATCACATGCCGAATGCCGCGCGTGCGGATTTGTGTTCACCTGCCCGAACTGCGACGTTGCATTGACCTATCACAGGTTTGATGAGTCACTCCGCTGCCACTATTGCGGGGCGAATTATAAAATGCCGAAAACCTGTCCGTCCTGCGGCAGGGAGTACATCAAATACACGGGAATCGGAACTCAGCAGGTTGAGGAACAGCTGAAACTTGTGTTTCCGAATGTGCGCTGTTTGAGAATGGATATGGACACAACAAGCGGCAAAACCGCACATCGGGATATACTTGATGCATTCACGCGGCGCGAGGCTGATGTGCTTATCGGCACGCAAATGGTGGCAAAGGGGCTTGATATTCCGAATGTGACGCTTGTCGGCGTCGTGTTTGCTGATTCAACACTTTTCCATTCGGATTTCCGCAGCAGCGAACGTACGTTTCAGCTTTTGACCCAGGTCGCGGGTCGTGCCGGCCGTGCCGATAAAGAAGGACGCGTCGTGATTCAGACCAATGCGCCGGGACACCGCGCAATACGGCTCTGTACGAAGCATGATTATAAAACATTCTATAATCTCGAAATCGGAGACCGACTGCGGACGCTGTTCCCTCCGTTTGCGGTATTTGTGCGGGCGCAATTCGCCTGTGCCGATGAAAACGCGGCGGCGGATGCGGCGGAAAGGTTTGCAAACGGCGTGACAAAAACCATTTTAACTGCATTAAAACCCGCAAACGCGGAAAATGAGCTTGTTTTCGCACTCGCGGGTGCTGCGCCGATTCGCCGCAGGGAGGGGCTGTTCCGCTATGCGGTTATAATTAAGTTGGTTCGCACTGCAAATACAGCAGCAGCAATCAATGCAATATACGCTTTCAGCGATGGCTGCGCGGATGAATGCTATCGCGGCATTGAAGTCAACCCGCAGGATATGCTTTGACAGAATAACAAACCCGCAGCGGAAAGCGGAAAAGATACGAACTATGAACGGATTGAATGCATTAAAAATGCGGCAGGAGCCGAAGCGCGGCGCAAAACTTGCCGAAAAACTTAAATGTGAAAAGAGCAGCATACACTATCTCAGCATTTTGAGCGGAAATACGCAGGGACTTGTTTGGACGGATGATCCGACGGCACCGCGGCTTGCGGTCGTATACAGTTATCTTTTGGGCGGATTCCAGATAATGGGAACTCCGCTGCAAACGGCGGAGGAATATGCCGCTTTCCGTCTGTTTTTTGAAAACAAAGTATTTCCGTTGGCAAAAGATGAATTCGAACTGAGTGAATTTGCATATTCCGCCGACACGGAAGAGCTTTCGGATATGATGCGCGTTGTTTTTTTCGACAAAGAGCTGTTCGAACAGAAACAGCTTGTTTATCGCACGGCAGAAGAATACAGCGCGGCGGAAATGCCGTTCATTCATGCGGCGGAGGGGCGGCCGATGCGCATTCGGCGTGCCTCGGAAAGCTTCCTGCGTGAAAATGCCGAGTTTGCAGGGGCCTATCTTCCCGAAATTTTGGAAAGCTACAAAAGCTTTGCGGATTTTTTGAAACATGGTTTTGCCTTTTTTGTGCTTGAAGGCGAAAACATCTGCGGAAACATAATTTCAAACGGAGAATACAACGGCTGCTTCATCGTCGGGGCGGATACAAAAGCGGAATATCGACGGCGCGGCGTTGCATCGGCGCTGCTGCGCACCGCAATTGAATCTGCACGAGAACGCGAGAATGAAATAATATGGGAGTGCGCAGAAGAAAACATACCTTCGGTGCGCACTGCCGAAAGCTGCGGAATGCATCGCTGCGGAGAGTTTTTCGTCCGCTGGTTTGAATTCGAACCGAACACTCCGCAAGATTAATCAAATCGTTTCAACAGCTTGCGAAATTGAATTTTCGAAAACGAACATCGGCGCGGTCGTGAGGGCCGCGCTTTTAATATATTTTTAGAAATGAGATTTAATGCTTGACACGGCATAAATCGGTGGTATAATAATAACAGGAATCATTCCTAAGGAGGCGTGAATGACAAGGCAGCGACAGTTGATTTACAACATCATACAACGGGCGGACGATCACCCGACAGCCGAAATGATTTATGCAAGGGCAAAGGCCGAAATGCCGTCCATTGCATTCGGAACTGTCTATCGGAATCTGAAACTCATGGTCGATGCCGGAGAGATCCTTCACATTCCCGTTGCCGGTGAGCCGGACAGATACGACAAGACCATTCGCCCGCATGAACACATGCAGTGTATCGAATGCGGCAGGGTTGCCGACTGTGACCCGGGTGACCTGAAATCATATTTCAGCAGCAGAATCGGCGAAGAAATTGTTTCCTACACACTCAACCTTTTCTATATCTGCAATGAATGCAGACAGAAGCGGAAAAGGGAGAATAATCAAAAACGAGCATAAAATGCTGACCGGCGGCGCGTGCCGCAAAAAATAAAAATCTTTGGAGGATAAAAGTATGAAAAAGTTTGTATGTTCAGTATGTGGTTACGTTCATGAGGGCGATTCCGCTCCCGAAGTATGTCCCGTTTGCGGCGCACCCGCAGAAAAGTTCATTGAGCAGTCCGAAACAATGAGCTGGGCAGCAGAGCATGTCGTCGGCGTTGCACAGGGCGCACCCGAGGATATTATGGCGGATCTGCGTGCAAATTTCGCAGGCGAGTGCACCGAAGTCGGTATGTACCTTGCAATGGCAAGGGTTGCACACCGCGAAGGTTATCCCGAAATCGGTCTCTATTGGGAAAAAGCAGCCTATGAAGAGGCTGAGCATGCTGCAAAGTTTGCAGAACTTCTCGGCGAAGTTGTAACTTCCAGCACCAAAAAGAACCTTCAAATGCGTGTTGAAGCCGAAAACGGCGCAACCGCAGGCAAGACCGATCTGGCAAAGCGTGCAAAGGCTCTTAACCTTGATGCAATTCACGACACCGTTCATGAAATGGCGCGTGACGAAGCTCGCCACGGCAAGGCTTTCGCAGGCCTTCTGAACAGGTATTTCGGCGAATAAACATACATTCGGTGATTATCCGAACGGCGGATAATCACGATGTGCTGATTACATATTCCGCATGACAAAACTCGGCACAGAATAAAGATATCGCGGCCTCCTTTACGAAAGCCGCGATATTTTTATTTTATTTTAAATCAAAAGGCGAAAAGTAAACAGTGCTGTTTCATTCCGATCTCAGCGCGGCAACGGGATCCTTCTTCGCCGCAATTCGCGAGGGTATGATGCCCGCAATAAGTGTCAAAACCATGCTTATCAGAACCAGTATTATGCCGGCACGCCACGGAAGGACGGCCGTCAGCGTGTCGATGCCTGTGAGCGACCGAACGATAAGGTTCAGCGGGATGCACAACAGCATTGATGCAATTATTCCGATCGCACCCGCACAGAAACCGATAATCAGCGTTTCGGCATTGAACACGGATGAAATATCGCGTTTTGATGCGCCGATGGAGCGCAGAATACCGATTTCCTTCGTGCGTTCAAGCACTGAGATATAGGTAATTATGCCTATCATAATTGAGGATACAACCAGAGAGATTGCAACAAACGCGATAAGCCCGTACGAAACGGCGTCGATCATTGTTGTAACTCCGGACATAAGCAGCGCAACATAATCGGTATACTCAATAGCCTTATCCTCGTCCGCATTCCGGTTGTATTCCGCAATGTTATCAGCGATAGCTTCCTTATCCTCAAATGTTGCAGCATACAAATTAACGGTTTTGGGCGAATCGGGATCGACCGCACCGAGTTTTTCAAGTGCTTCGTCAAGCGTTGTTCCGGAAACCTTTGACGGCATGAATTTATCATAGTATTCCGCAAGCTTGTCAACACTCGTGTCGTTTGCAATTGTTTTATCAAAAATATCCGCAACTGCGGCATATCCGGCCGTGCCGAAAAGATCGTTCGGTGCGGAATGTTCGAAAATAATCTGCATGATTTCGGCTTCGGCTTTGTCGGCATATTTCTTTTTTACGGCAGAAACAAGCTGTTCACGCATCAAAGTCCGAAGCTCTTCGTCCGTATAGTCGGAAAGATATTCCTCCGCAGTGGCAACATCAAACCCGTATGTTGCCGCCGCAAGCTGAACCATTGATTCACGCGTCGGATACATTGCCATATATTCCTCAACAACTGCATCAAGCTCCGTCTGCTCGGGTTCGGCAATGATTTTTTTGTAGATTTCCGTTTTCTGCATGTCCGTAAGGGATGCAAAATAAGCGGTAACTTCTTCCGCCTTTTTGTCTGCCGACAGTTCGTTTTCGGAGTCCAAAGTGAAAGGAAGTCCGGTTAAAACATCAAGATTCACGTTTTCCGGGGATTTCTGTTCGCGGACAATTTCACTTTCGTTTGTTTTCTGAATTATATAGTCGGAAAGGGCGGAAGTGTAGCCGAAAACTCCGTTTACTGAAGCAGCCTTGTTGTCGTTCGGGCGAATAATACCTGCAAGCCGCAGATCGAGTCCGTTTTTGATAACGAGATCCATTGCGGCGGCGTCATCGCCGATATATTTCCATGAACCGCCGTTTTCGTCGGTCGAATACGATTTTGAGTAATAATCTGAATTCAATATCAGCTTGAATTTGGTGCCGATAAGCTCTTCAAACTTTGCGGAGCGTGTATCCGTCACGATTTCCTCGCCTTTAAGAACGGAGTTAAAAATCCTTGTGATTTCGGCGGTGTCCATAAGCCCGAGAGCATAGAAAGCAACGTCGGATATTTCGTTGTTTTTATCAATAACAAGCACAATATCGTTGGCACTCTTCGGCCATTCGCCCGCAACAAGCTCATATTGATTCAAAACAAGCTCGGAAACGAGTGCGCCGCCCGCTCCGGAAAGGATTTCGTCCCAAAGATTCATGTTTCCCATGCGGGAGGTCATCATGTTAATCATACTGACGCCCTTGTCGCCTTCGGATGTTTCATCATCGGCAAACAATGCGGAGGTCATATCCGTACTGTGATATTTCCCGTCCGTGCCGATGACATACGCGTTGACGGTAAGCCCGTAGCCGTACCGCACGGAGCTTACATATTCTCGAAGATCGGTCTTTGCGGTTGAAGCATCAAGCTCCGAATCAATATACTTTTTAAACGATGCAAGGTCATTTACTTCGTCTCCGTCCGAAACGGTTGCGTTCAGCATTTTGTAGAGCCGAGGATCGGAGTAAACTGAATCCGCATCACGGTTTTTCAGCGTTTCATCGTCCGTCTTTTCGTTTGCTGCCGTCAGCATACTCATGAAATCGTTCGGTTCGCGTTCGACTGTGATAGGGTAGGAGGTCAAAGTATCTTTCTGGATTGCATTGACATAGTTCTGAATGCCGGTTGAAAGCGCAAGAATCAATGCAATGCCGATAATGCCTATCGAACCCGCAAAAGAGGTCAGAAAAGTCCTGCCCTTTTTCGTTGAAAGGTTGTTTAAACTCAGCGAGAGCGCGGTAAAAAAGGACATGGAAGTCCGTTTTTTCTTTTGTTTTTTATCAAAAGTGCTGCCCGCCCCGCGTTCTTTTTCTTTCGTCAAAGTTCGTTCGTCATTGCTCACGGGGTTTGTATCGCTCGAAATCTGCCCGTCATGAAGCTTCACAATTCGCGTTGCATACTGCTCCGCAAGTTCGGCATTGTGTGTAACCATTATGACAAGGCGGTCTTTTGCGACTTTTTTCAGCAGCTCCATAACTTGGGTTCCGGTTTCGCTGTCAAGTGCACCGGTGGGCTCATCCGCAAGTAAAATATCGGGATTATTAACAAGCGCACGTGCAATGGCAACGCGCTGCATCTGTCCGCCGGACATTTGGTTCGGCCGCTTATGCTCCTGTCCTTTGAGCCCGACTTGTTCCAACGCTTCACATGCGCGTCTGCGCCGCTCCTGCTTTGATACGCCGGAAAGTGTCAGTGCAAGCTCAACGTTTGAAAGCACGGATTGGTGCGGAATCAAATTGTAACTCTGAAAAACGAACCCGACAGTATGGTTTCTGTAAGTATCCCAGTCGCGGCTTGTGTATTGTTTTGTGGAAACACCGTTGATAACAAGGTCGCCGCTGTCATAGCGGTCAAGCCCTCCGATGATGTTGAGCAAAGTTGTTTTGCCCGAACCGCTCGGGCCCAAAACCGCAACAAACTCATTGCTGCGGAATTCAAGGCTAACGCTGCTCAGTGCGTTCTGAACAAGATCGCCGGTTTTATATTGTTTGGAAACTTTTTTTATTTCAAGCACTTTTCGTTGCCTCCGGACAGAAATTTGCGGACCGGATCCCGTCGATCCGCCTGCATACAGTATAACGCAGAATCATTAAAAAAACATTAACTCAAGTTAAAACAATGGAGAATTTCTGCGGCAAAAAAAGGCAGAATTCAGTCATTGCTCATCATGTTCGTACACCGGAAATGCTTTCGGGGCCGCGCTGCCGTGCCGCAGTCTGTTCCGAATGTGCTGAACGACGGTGGCGATGAATTCGGCATTTGTCGGCTTGCCTTTTGCGGAATCCGTTGTGTTACCGAAAAGTTCATATTGCATATAGAGATTCCCGCCCTCCCATGCACACTCGATGGAATAGCGAATTGCTCTTTCAACCGCGGCCGGAGTGGAGTGATAATACATTGCAACGTATTCATACATGCGTTTGAGATCCGCATCGACTCCGAATATGCGCATACAGACAAGCAGCCGCAGAAATTCCGTGCCGCGATGCTCGTTTTGCAGCCCGAGCGGCAGCAATATGGAATCGGTCACCATTGCATATCGACGTTTCTGTTCGTCCAGCTCGCTGAAAAACGCAGGGTTATTTATTGCCTGTTCAAGTGCTTCAAGATCCGATTTGCCGCGCTTTTTCTCATAGTCAAGACATTTTTCGATTATAGCTGCGGCCGTTTGTTCGACAGGGGCAGAAAACGAAAGCAGTCCGTCAATCTTTTCATTGCGGCTGATTCCGATAAGTGATTTCGTCATCTTAGGCGCACAAACAAAAAAACGTGCATTGCGGCACAGCTTGCTCTGCCGAAGGGTGTTTATCAGCGCGAACGCATCAATATCGGGAAGAGAAACGCTGACAACAAAAACCGAAGGAATCTCATCAAACAGCATTTTCCAAACATCATTGCCGCTGCGAACGGGCGGAAGCATATGCAGTGTGCCACCCAAAAGCTCGGTAAGCCTGTTTGCGTATTCGCGCTTCTTATTCAAAGGACGTTCCTCACAAACAACAATCCCGCGAAGTCTGTCGATATCCGACAGGTTACCTGTCTCCATCAATTCCTCAACGGAACGCCTGCCGTTCAGGCAGACTGCCGAAAGCGGATCGTAAGGCGAGGCGTCTTCACTGTCCTCTGGTTCACGGAGGCAATCCGTTTCATACAATTCGACAGGTTCCGGTATCTCAATAATTTCACCGTCATCGGCCGTGATCGCGCTTTGCTCAGCCTGCTTTTTTATGTCTTTTGCAGTTTTGCCGCCGGTGTAAACACTGCCGCACACGGTTGCAATGTGTGCAATCGAAGTTTTTTTGCGTCTGCTGCGCGGTTTTTCGGCTGTCAATCCGCCCTCTGTATCCGCTGTTTCGGCAGGTTGTTCCGCATTATCGGTTTTATTCGGTTTGTCCATGTTCGGGATTCCTCCTCCGCAGATTACTGCTGTTAGTTTAGCACAGTCGGAATGCGGCGGCAAGTCCGTTTTGCCGCTTTTTTTGCCGCATCCTGTCGCAGAGGGCGAAACGATGTGTTCAAATCCGAATAAATCGGAGCCCTTTGGGATATTATAAATATATTGAGTCGGCGTAGATATTGCATTTGTTCGAATGCCCAAAAAAATTACCGCATAAATACCGAAAAATTTTTTTAAAAAATGCGCAAAGCCGTTGACAAATGAATATTGTGCGTTATAATGAAGTTGATGATAGCTCATATATCTCAAATTTGGATGTTGCGGGGAGGAAAATAAACATGAAACCGTTCAAAACGCTGTGTGTTGTGCTTCTGGCGGCAATGTTAGTTTTAACAACGGCTGCCTGCGGTTCAAAAGGGAAAACAAACGACAACCTGCAAACAGGCGGCAGTGCTTCACAGAAACAGGATAAAAAAACGATTGTCTGTTCCGCAGATTATCCGGAATATACGTCAGTTGATGATCTTTCGGCTCACGCAGACTATGTCGTATACGGAACGGTGCTGTCCGAGCGATATGAATCGATGTCTCTTCGTATTCCGGAAAGCAGCGCAGAACCTGCAGAAGCAGGGCAGGACAACGAGCAGACTGTTGTGACAGTCTATGAGGTTCGCGTGAAGGAAAGCTACTCCGGAGCAGCAAGCAGCGGAGATGTGCTTAAAGTAATGCTTTTGGGAGGAGAAACTGAGGATACCGTTTACCAATATGAAGACAGTCCCGAAATTGAAATCGGTTCGGAATATGTTTTCTTCCTCAGCGGAAGCCAAATTGTTGAAAACGGGGCTTGGCTTTTGAACAATACACAGGCATTGTATGCAGCCAACGGCGAAACTGTTTCGAAAACGGCAGAACAGGGATTTGCACTGTCTTTCGACCGGCTTGAAGCAATCAAAGCTCAGTGAACATAAAACCCGGCAGTGAGATTAGCTGTAAAGCTTTCCTACACTTGCAGAAAAGGGCAGGCGGCAGAGTGCCGCCCGCTCTTTATTTTCAGCTGCGGAACTTACAGTGCCGCTTATACGGAAAATTTAAAAATTTGCCGCGTTATGTCCAAAAAATAATTGCTATTGCCGCACTGCAGTGATATAATTTATGCGGCATGGCTGCCTGCAAAGACAAACATGCACAAAACGAAACAGGAGCAAGTACCATGAAAAAGCTTTTCGCTGCACTGCTGGCGTTTCTGATGGTTTTCACCGTTATGCCCGCAGCATTTTCCGCCGCAGCGACGGAAACCCCCACAGAGAACGGGCAGCAGCCGACGGACAACGCCGGCGTGACGCTGTTCGGTTTTGCCGATTGGAAACTTACAAACGGCGTGGCAGAACCTTCAAAGCCCTATAATTTTATCGGTTTCAATTCCGAAAATCCTTCTGCAGTTCAGTCAAAACTGAACCTTGGCAGCAAGCTTTCCTTTGCAGCCGAGATTATCGGAACAACGATTTATGCTTTTGCACACACCTACACTGATGATGCAGATGTTACCACTGCCGATGATCTTTACACCATCGACACCAATGCATCAACGTGGAGCGCGACAAAAGTCGGCGGCAACCACATGGATTACAGC
>ULXZ01021557.1_pt1 | contig 14826 bp, 9 predicted proteins | sample 1961701 | NCBI WGS metagenome assembly ULXZ01 (sample SAMEA4835850, study PRJEB28245) | human gut metagenome | biome: gut microbiome; material: fecal sample | place: Denmark | collected 2008 | reverse complement strand
CCTCAACAATCTGTCTCCTCAACAATCTGTCTCCTCAACAAAGTGCGCCGACGCTCGGCTTCGCCCCGAAAAAAGCGTTTGCGGCAGCGGCGGGTTAACTCTCCCCCGCGAGAACTTCAATCACGGGGATGGTTTTCATGCCTGTTCCCCTCGGGAATGTTTCCCGAGAAACAAGCCGACAGCAGGCTCCGCCTGCACAACAGCAAATTAAACAAGCCTGCCCGAGAACAGTTTGCCGTATTGCCTCGGACAGGCAATAAAAAGCGTTTCCTGTGCGGCACCGTCACGCGGACGGGCGCGGACGGCTTTTGCCGTTCTGCCTTCAATCCGGCTGAATAACTCCCGCCGCAACGGAAGCGGCAAGGCGCACGTTGTTATAAACAAGCGCGATATTCGCCTTCAGGCTTGCGCCCTCAGTAAGCTCCGCAATGCGTGCAAGCAGGAAGGGGGTAACATCCCTGCCCGTGATGCCGTTCTTTTCGGCCTCACGCAGAGCCTTCGTGGTTGCACGGTCGATCATGTCCTCGTCGGCTTCGAATTCTTTCGGGATCGGGTTCACAATAACCATGCCGCTGCGCATTGGAATATTTGCCATTGCGCCGACCATATCCGAAAGCTCCTCAACCGAATCGCATCTGCAAGGAGTGTTATAACCGCTGTCCCGCGTGTAAAATGCGGGCATTTTGTTCGTGCGGAAGCCGACAACGGGCACACCCTGCGTTTCAAGATACTCAAGCGTCAAGCCGATATCAAGCACACTCTTTGCGCCCGCGCAAACGACTGCAACAGGCGTTCTTCCAAGCTCCGTAAGGTCGGCGGAAATATCCATGGTCGTTTCCGCGCCGCGATGCACGCCGCCGATGCCGCCCGTTGCAAACACTTTTATGCCCGCAAGGCTTGCAATGAACATCGTTGCGGCAACCGTCGTTGCGCCGTCCGCACCCTTTGCCATGATATAAGGAATATCGCGGCGGCTGACTTTTGCAACATTCCGTCCTTCCCTGCCGAGATACTCTATCTGTTCCTCGGTAAGGCCCGCGCAAAGCTGACCTCCGATGATCGCAATCGTTGCGGGAACCGCGCCGTGCGTACGTGCCAGACGTTCGCACGCAAGAGCCGTTTTGACGTTCTGCGGATAAGGCATTCCGTGCGCAATAATCGTGCTTTCAAGCGCAATAACGGGTCTTCCCAGCGCAAGTGCCTCGCGAACTTCATCAGAAAGTTTAACGTTGTAATTCATTTTTATGACCATGACTTTCGCTTCGGCGAAAGTCTCCTTTCTTTTCTTTGCATTTTGCAGCCGACTGCGGCCGGCTTCGTTGTAAAATCCCTGTCGGGAAGCTGCCCGAGGTTCGGATTTAAAGTTTAATGTTCAAATCTTTTTCCCGGTTCCCTTTCGGTGCAAACTGTTATGACTCCGTTATATCCTCAACTTATCCACATTCAAAGCCGCGTTTAACAGGCATTTTTTGCAAAAAACTCCCCGATTCGGGCAAGTTATCCACATTTTTACACTGTTCGGACGTGTTATCCACATGAACCTGTGGATAATGTGGATTATTTTGATGCAGTCTTTCCGCATCGTTTTCAACACTCGGAGCTTTTGTTCAATTCTCGTCGGTTTCAATAAAAAAATCCACAACTTTCCTGTCGGAAATCACACGGCGGATATAATTTGATATCTCCGCATGACGGGGAAAATCGCGGTACGCAAGCATATCCTCAACGCTTTTGAAGTCGGCAACAAGAGCCATATCAAAGCTTGCGGGGCTGCCGAGAACATCCTCGCCGATGCTGAGCTTCAGAAGCGTCGGCGCAACGCCGACAAGTGCACGAAGATTTTCTGCCGCAAAGCGCATGTTCTCCGCTTTTGTTTTGCCTTCCGCATTGTCAAGAAATTTCCACATCACAATGTGCTTCAGAATTTTCACGGGTATTTTCCCTCCAAAGGAATTATTTCGAAAGGCTGCCTTGTTTTTTGCTCGGCAGCAAATGCCTTTCGTATGCGGTTATTATACCATATTTGTATAGGGCGGGCAATGTTCAATTGGGAATCGGCAATCAATAATGAGCAACTGCCGCTCGATTTTTGGCATTAATGTGACAAAATTGAAACATTATTTGTTTGCTGTTGCTTTTCGTGTCGGAGTGTTATATAATATTAGCACTCAAAGAGAACGAGTGCTAACAACCCGATTTGAACCGCCGAACCTCAGCCCCTCGGCGGTCGGGGAAGCACCTTCCCGTGCCTCTCTGATAACGCCCCGTTTCATTCGGGCAGCAGTTTGATGCAGCCCCGTTTGCACGGGACAATGTTCCTGATTAAAAGGAACACCGTTACGGAAACAATACCTCAAGGAGGTTTACCTTATGAACGCTAATAAAATGACCCAAAAAACCCTTGAAACCCTTCAGCAGGCGCAATCGCTTGCCGAGGAGCGCAGGAATACCCAAGTCGGGCAGATCCACGTTTTTCATGCGCTTCTTGACGATCCGGATGATTTGAACGCCCAGCTTATGGCATCCATGGGTATTTCCACGGATGAACTCCGCGCCGCAATCGACACGGAGCTTGACAAGCAGGCAACCTTCGGAAGCAGCGGCGGCGGGCAGGTTTATATGACTCCGGAGCTGAACTCCGTGCTCACCCGCGCCGAAGAGGAAGCAAAGCGCATGGGCGACAGTTTCGTTTCCGTTGAGCATATCATGCTCGGCCTTATCGAACGCGCCGACTATGTTGTGAAACCCCTGCTCAAACGGTTCGGAATCGTCCGCGACAAATACCTTGAAGCGTTGAAAGCCGTCCGCGGCAACAGCAGGGTGAATTCCGATAATCCTGAAAGCACCTATGATGTTCTTAACAAATACGGACAGGATCTGACCGAACTTGCCCGGGCGCAGAAGCTTGACCCCGTTATCGGCCGAGATAACGAAATCCGCAGCGTTATCCGCATTCTTTCACGAAAAACGAAGAACAACCCCTGCCTTATCGGTGAACCCGGCGTCGGCAAAACCGCAATTGCCGAGGGGCTTGCGCTCCGTATCGTACGCGGCGACGTCCCCGACAATCTGAAGGATCGCAGACTTTTTGCACTGGACATGGGTTCCCTTGTTGCGGGCGCAAAATATCGCGGTGAATTTGAAGAAAGGCTGAAGGCGGTGCTTAACGAAATCAAGCGCAGCGAAGGCAGGATCATCATGTTCATCGACGAACTTCACACCATTGTCGGCGCCGGCAAGACCGACGGCGCAATGGATGCGGGCAACATTCTGAAGCCCATGCTTGCGCGCGGCGAACTGCACTGCATCGGCGCAACAACGCTTGACGAATACCGCAAATACATCGAAAAGGATGCTGCACTCGAACGCCGTTTCCAGCCCGTGACCGTTGCCGAACCCTCCGTTGAGGACACCATTGCCATCCTTCGCGGTTTGAAGGAACGTTATGAAGTTTATCACGGCGTCAAGATTCACGACTCCGCGCTTATCGCCGCCGCAACGCTTTCCGACCGTTATATTTCCGACAGGTTCCTTCCCGACAAGGCTATCGACCTTGTTGACGAGGCATGTGCGCTCATCAAGACGGAAATGAACTCCATGCCTTCCGAAATGGACGAAATTTCCCGGGAAATAATGCGTTTGGAGATTGAAGAAACCGCTCTCACCGGCGACAATGACGAACACACGCAGGAACACCTTGCCGAAATTCGCCGCGAGCTTGCCGAAAAGCGCGACAAGTTCAACAACATGAAAGCGCGCTGGGACAACGAGCGCAATGCAATTTCAAAGGTTCAGCAGCTCCGTGAACGCATTGAACAGGTTAACGCGGATATTGCCCGCGCAGAAAACGAATACGATCTTAACCGTGCCGCTCAGCTGAAATACGGCGAGCTGCCCGGCCTGCAAAAAGAGCTGCAAAAGGAAGAGGCTCTTGCCGCAAACCGCGAAAACAGTCTGCTCCGCGACCATGTTTCCTCCGAGGAGATTGCAAAAATCGTTGCGCGGTGGACGGGCATCCCGGTTTCAAAGCTCATGGAAAGCGAGCGCAAGAAACTTCTGCGGCTTGACTCCCAGCTTCATAAACGCATTGTCGGACAGGATGACGCCGTTCAGCGCGTTTGCGATGCAATTTTAAGATCCCGTGCAGGCATACAGAACCCCAATCGTCCGATAGGTTCGTTCCTGTTCCTCGGCCCCACCGGTGTCGGCAAAACGGAGCTGTGCAAAGCGCTTGCCGAGGCACTGTTTGACGATGAGCGCAGCATGGTTCGTATCGATATGAGCGAATACATGGAGCAATACTCCGTCTCCCGTCTTATCGGTGCCCCTCCGGGATATGTCGGCTATGACGAAGGCGGCCAGCTCACCGAAGCCGTTCGCAGAAAACCCTATGCGGTGCTTCTGTTTGATGAAGTTGAAAAGGCGCATCCGGACGTTCTGAACGTTCTGCTCCAGGTGCTTGACGACGGCAGAATTACGGACGGACAGGGCCGCACCGTTGACTTTAAGAATACGATCATCATTTTGACGAGCAACATCGGCAGCGATTTGATCCTGAGCAGCATGGCAAAGGACGGCAGGATAACGACCGAAACCGAAGAGCTGCTGCACAAGCTGCTGCGCACAAAATTCCGTCCCGAATTTATCAACAGGCTGGATGAAATCGTGTTCTTCAACGCCCTTTCAGATGCGGATATGCACGGCATTGTTGACCTGCTTATTGCGGACCTTGCAAAGCGTTTGCAGGCAAACCGCCTGAATCTCAGCGTTTCCGAAAGTGCAAAAGCCGCTATCATCAAAAACGGTGCCGATCCGCTGTTCGGTGCCCGTCCGCTCAAGAGATACATTCAGGGGCATATTGAATCCCTGCTTGCGCGGTTCATCATTGAAAATTCGCCCGAGGAAGGTTCAACCCTGACCGTTGATGCGGATGAAAAAGGCAGCTTCATTATCGGGCAAAAGCAATAACGGAAGCGCGGCGGTAACCGTATGAATTTCTCCCTTGTCAACCCATCGGTTCCCGAATTTCCGAATTCCGATTTTTTCATCCCGATTTTTCATTACGAAGAAAAAATCCCCCGCGTGCAAGGGAGGCATACGCGGGGGATTTTTTCGGCTCAGTGCCGACAGCCGGTGCAGCTTGCGGAACACGCAAACACGGAATCCGCAGAAAAACACCAATCATTTATGTTGCTTTTTCAGTCCTCGTTCACAAGCATACTTATTGCAGCTATGACTTCTTCCAACGACTGTTTTTTCAGCGAGTAGTACGGTCGTCCGCTTTCTGCATTGCATTCCACAAGTCCAAGCGTTAAAAGTTTTGACATATGATAAAAGACTTTTTGTCTCGTCAATCCGAATTTATCGGCAATCTCGCCCCCGGACATTGTCTTTCGCTGCGCTATCGCTTTTAATATTTCAAAGCGAATCTCGTCCGAAAGTCCGCTGAATATTCCGACTACACGTGACGTACTGCTTTCGTTTGAAACACTTTCCATATAGTCCCTGAAACCCAAACCAAGCCACATCTCCCCTGCACAACCTTTTTCACCGATGCAAATTCTTTTGTCCCAATAAGACATGGCAAGCATAAGTCCGTTGTGTATCGAAGGGAATATTGTAAAATCGCACTTCGGCATTTTCAAACGTGAATGTTCGGATACATAAGTGCATACATCGCCAACCTCTTGAATATCACGTTCCCACTTTTTAACATCCTCTTCAAAACGCACCAGCTTTTCACCGACAATTTTGACAATCGGACTCATAAAATGCTCAAGCCGCATGCAATTCTGCTCGTAGTTGCTGCAGCATTCCACAATACTCAGCTTGTTCATGCCGCTTATCGGCAATTTCATTACATACTCCACAAGGCTCTCGTAATCAAAATTCTGTGAGCTGTCAAAATTTTGCATATGACAGCACATTTTTTTGATACGCTGCTGCGGGTTCATATTCAAAAGCTCCTCAAAAAAGAGCTTGCCCGATTGAGCTTCGCCCATGAAGGTATACGGCATTATGAGCATTCTGGCAATGCTGCAATTAGTCGAAAGATCCTTAAAAAAGTATTGCAGTTCCGATTCGTCAACATGAACAGCTTCATCCAATTCTTTTTCAAATTCTATACCTTTGCGCAAAATTTCCTTAATTTTTTTTCTCAAATACGGGTGTCTCTCGCAAGCCTCTTGTTCATTAATATAGATTCTTTCTCCATTCGCCCTGCCGCTGAGGTAATCGAAAGTTTCAATCAGCGGTATAAGCTCCGTTCTGATTCCGTATGTGTTGCTCTGCATCGTATTCAGCACGAATCATCCTTTCAGTATTTATTCTTTCGTAAATGCCTGCCCAATCCGGCAATGCATTTCTCAGGCGCAACGGCAAAGTCAAGGTCAAATGCAATCACATCTGACCTTGAGCTTTCCGTCCCGCAAGTTCTTTTTTACTGTATATGACTGATGGAGTTCACTCTGCCTGTCTTGACTTCCGTCAGTTCAAAAGTGATGAACACTTCAGGCAGAAACCCCGAGAGCATGACGGAGTATCAGAATCGCATCCTGCGCATCCACCGTACCGTCTGAGTTAAAATCGGCTCGTTCAATTTGTTCGTCCGTCAGTGCCGCCAACCCCATTGTGTATCTCAGCACGATAATTGCATCCTCTAAGCCTATTGAATTATCTCCGTTCACGTCGCCGAGGGTTATGCCGCCGACAAAGCGCGCTATCAACTCCGGTTGTTCACACTCGGAGACCCAAGCCCAATTCGCCATATTGAATATTCCAAGTTCAAACTCCGGTTCGGATGAAACCAGAGTTCCGTCCGGGGTGTACCAGCCGACAAACTGAGCTCCCTCACTCGGTGTCGCAACTGCATTCGTGTAGCATACACCGCCGGCATAAGGTATCGTGTCTGAGAAAAAGCCCACATAGCCACTGCCTTCAGACATAAGATTGTAATCCACTCCATACCTTTCGGAACGCCAATGACTCTGTTCAAGCCTGTTGTTGGATGTGGCAAGCGTCCAGATGTTTCCGCAGCCGCTTATGTCAAGCTCGCTGAGACAGTTGTTTTGGCAGAATATCGAATCAATTCCATTAAGGTTATCAGGAAGAATCAGCGATGTAAGCATGTTATCATTGCATCCAATGGATCTGGCCGACGCCTCGCTTAAATCCAGTTCGGTCAGATTATTACCCATAACAACGATGTCCAAAAGGCCGGTGCAGCCCGTCAAATTGATTGCATCAAGACTGCATTCTTCCACCGAAAGAAAGTTCAAAGTATCGATGCCATGACAATCGAGCGCGCCGCTCAAATCCTGATATGAAAGATTCAGACCGTACAATTGCGTTCCTCTGTACATTTGTGCATCGAATGAAGTTATCCGGTTCCCGGGTGCGGTTATAAGTCCGATATTCGGGCAGTTTGGCAATTCCAGCTCTGTAAGAAGGTTGTAGTCGAAAGCAGCTATATGAAGAGCCGGAAGGTCTCTCACGTTTGCCTCGGAAATCTGATTATTGTCCAGTGTTAAAGTATACAGTTCGTTGCAGCCGGACACATCAAAACCTGTGATCCTGTTCTCGTAAGCGGCAAGTGTATACAGTTTTGTACATCCGCTCACGTCAAGCTCTCCAACGACATCGGAGGCTTGGAAGTATACCGAACGCAAATGTCCGTCCGAAGTCCATACGCATTCCGTCGAATAGCCGTTGCTGTCTGTACCGGTCCATGTGGTGGGATCGTAAGGGGAATAGTTTTCGGAAATCTTGTTACCGTTCTTGATATTGTTCTCGTCCGCAATCTCCAAAAAATTACGGATTTTCCAATAATCATGCTCGTCATAGCCCTCCGGCGTTTCCCCAACGCCTGCAACCGGAACGGCAGCCACGATGAACAACACGGTGAGCACAAGTGCAAAGATGCGTTTCTTCATAGTCTTTTTCCTCCATTCAACTCTGTTTTCATTTCAACGTCAATTGTTTGAAAAGACCGCACAGTGTCCTTTCATGTGTTTCTGAGGCACGTGGAAGCTTAGCACAAAACGAAACGCCGTACGGCTATGTCTGCATGCTGTTGCCTCGAGGGAAATATAACCCTGACGGTTTAACGTATGCCACAGCTGCCGTCCCTCATGTACACATTATATGAGACATATTTGGGTATGTCAAGTTTTTTTGTTACATATTAATAATATATTTTTCTGCTGTCTCTGCGGTGTGCCGACCGCTTGTTTCCGACTTGGTTTTATCATGGCAATGGTTTATTCTGCACTTCCGATTCCCGATTTTTCATTATGAAGAAAAAAGAAATCCCCCGCGTGCAAGGGAGGCATACGCGGGGGATTTTTTCACGCTGTGAAGCTGAGCATGGCTGATGTAACCTTTTCAGGTTATATAACGGTTACAGAGCGTTTCTCATTGCCGTCAATGCGTCGGCTGCGGAGATATCGCCGCTGTTGTCGAAATCGCAAAGTGTGATCCTGTTCTCGGGCAGTTCCGAAAGACCCATCGCATGGCGCAGGATCATCAGTGCGTCGGACACCGTCAAAGCACCGTCGGCATCGGCATCGCCCATAAGGTCATAGCGGGCGAATACGCTGATATTGCCGACAACGGGGCTGTTATCGTAATTCCAGCCGAGGAAGAGCCAGCCCTCATGTGCCGCTGCTTCGGGCATTTCCGAAAGGACGGTGCCGCGGGCAACATTCTGAGTGTTGACAACTTCGCCGGTAATGCTGTCAATGAAGCTTACGGTAAGAGTCTGCATATCGTTCGCGGGAACGGTAAACATGCCGACAAGCTCCGTGATCTGACTTCCGCCAAGGTCGCCGAGATAATTTGCTTTTGCATTTACAGGGTTTATCTCATACAGGCCATCGGCAGTTACCTGAGTTGTTCCGTCGTAATAATAACGTGCCCAGAAGAGCCTTCCTGTGTTGAGATCAAAGGTCAGGGAGAGATTCCTTGCGCCGACAAGTGCTTCGCCGGTCTCGCCGTCGGTGATGCTTCCGATAACGGTTGCTTCACCTGTTGTGAGGTTAAGGCTGTAAAGCCTGTCGGTGTAAAGCTCGGTGCAATATGCATTGCCGTTTGCATCGATTGCAAGGGTCGTTGCCGCAAGATTCATGCCCGTGATTGCAGTGCGCAGAGCCACCGCACCGGTTTCGGTATCAAGGGTGAACACAGCTGCGCTGCGCAGACCGGAAGCGGCAAGCACATACATTGTGCTGTCGGCATAGTTATAAGTCATATCAAGCAGCTCAACATCCGCCTGGTATTCTTCGTGGAGAACCTCGGGAACGGGGTTGTCGAGTTCCATCGTGTATATGGTGCAGTTGCGTGCCGCATATACCTTTCCGTTAAAGTACTCCATTGCGGTGAAGAAGCTGTTGGGAAGGCTTGCAATCGTTGTTATTGTTCCGGGTTCGTTTTCACTGAAAGAAACAAGGTCATATTTTGTTCCCGTTGTGTCGCTGTAGCGGTAGCCGTAGAAAGTCTGCGGTTCGGCAGCGGCGCAAACGGTCACGAAAGTGCGGCTGACAAGCCCGCCGTCAACGGTTGATGCGGTGATAACAGCATGGCCGGGCGCAATGCCGCGAACGATGCCGTTTGCATTCACAACGGCAATGTTCTCATCGGAAGAAGACCATGCAACATCTTTTATCGTTGTGTCCGCCGGCAGAACGGTGCAGCTGATGCTTGCGGATGCGCCTGCATTGACGGATACAAAGTCGGAAGTGACTACGGAAGCGGGATGAACCGCCTCAAGAATGGCGATATTGTCGATGTATGCAGCGTCGGAACCCTCGTTGATTTCCTCATCCTTCCAGAAGCCCCATGCGAATGTGTATTCGCCGGGTTCGGTGATGTCAACGATTTGAGTGCGGAATTCGCCGTAAACATATTTCATCTCAACGGCAACTTCACCGTTGATATAAAGGGTCGGGAAGTCCATGCCCTGTTCCGCATCGTTCATCCAATCGTAGCTGAGGCGGCAGGGTTCGGTGATAGTGACGCGGGTTTCGATGTAGCTGCGCGTATAGGGCAGGTGGTTCATGCTGTATGCAAAGCCGCGGCCGTTCTGCTCGCCGACTTTCCACGGGAAGCGGGTGCCAGTGCTGAAACGGAGGGTTCCGCCTTCAACATTCAGCGCATTTGCAAGAGTCTCGTTGTAAACAAACTGCGGTTCGGTCTGCGCAACATCGATGCTGCCGTCCGCAATGATTTGGAACATGTCGATGTTCAGATAATACATATCCTCCGAATCGAAATGGCGGATTGCGATATAAACCGTTCTGCCGATATAAGGGGTGAGATCGGCAGCATAGAACATCCAATCGTGAACGGTCGTGCCTTCATACACAACATCCGCATTCGCGAAGTCCGTTGCACTTTCGCTGACAAGAATCTGGAAATGTTCCGCACATGCTTCGTTCTTGTCCTGTCCGCGTGCGGCAACCTTAAGGGTGACGCTTGTGTTGTCCGCACCAATCGTTGCTGCGGGGGAAACAAGGTATTCATCGGGGTTGCGGGGCATTGCAAAACCTTCGTCATAGGATGCGCTCGCCATATTTGCCTTGCCGTCATAGGAAACGGATCTGCCGTAAAGGAAATGCTCGAGGTCACGTGTCCATGCAAAAGCCAAACCGTCGCCATCGGCATCGATGGTCGTCCAACCGCAGAGCAGGGGGTTTTCGTCTTCAAAGCTTGTGCTCCACTTTACCTCACCGACAGCAGCATTGGGAACGAAAACATTGGTAACGTAAACGGAGTCCGCTCCGCTGTATCCGCCGCCGTCCTTCTCATAGGTGAAAATCAGCCTGTAGTTGCCGGTTTCGGGAACGCCCCATGCAGCGTTCGTCCAGTCAACATCGCCGGTCATGGTGAGCTCATGCTCGTATTCGGTGCCGTTATCAAGGTTGATTGCGCTGAAATAAAGGTTGTCAAAATCCTCTTCGCTGCTCGCTGCATATTCAAAAGTTATGCCTGCGCCCGCTTCAAGGTAACACTCGGTATAAAGGGTTGCAACGCCGTCGTTCTGATATTCAATGTTGCTCTTTGCGCATTCCCTCTCGTTGTAAACGGCGGGAATCCATTCGCTGCGTTCGGTGACATACTCATGATTGCAGCCCTCCGCATTCAGAACCGCATTGAGTGACAAAGCGTTCGGATCGGTTGCCAGAACAGCAACGTTATCAACAAAAACGGTATCCTCACCATCCTCACCGCTTGCATCCTTTGAATAGGCAAAGCTGAAGGTGTGTTCGCCGCTCTCCGTAATCGTGTATACCTCGGTGTACCAGTCCGTGCTGCCGCAGCGATACATGACCGGATAACCGTTGTCGTAAAGGCGGAAGGTATCGTATTCATCCTCGGTGCTGAGCTTAAGGTCGAAGCGGAGTCTTTCACCCGCCTGTACGGAAGCGGTGAAGGTAAACATGGTCTCGGTGTCGTTCATGCTCGCAATATTGCTGCGAACAGCACCGTTCTCGGAGCCGTCTGCATCCGCGCAGAACAGCCACGGGTTGGTTTCATCGTTTGTAAAGTCCAGCGAACCGCCCGCAGCGTTGAGCGCAGTGTCGAATTCGTCGAGGGTATTTGCGGTTTCGGCAGCGGTAATGCAGGGAACGCAACCGAAAACCATCAGCACTGCAAGCAGTGCGGCAAATAGCTTTTTCATTTTCTTCCTCCTGTATATTTTGGAATTTTTCCGCATTGAGCGGGCATTTCAGCCGTCCTTGAGCTGCGCTGCCGCCCTTGCTGCTAATATAATAAACCATGATTTACACCAATGTCAATATTTATTTTGTAAAAGGTTGACAAATTCGGAAAACAGGTGCATAATTAGCGGTGTGAAATGCTTCCGCACGGCGAAACGCCTGCGTTTTTCTGATGCAGCTGCAAACAGAAAAACGGATGTGCGCAAGCAAATACTCAAAAGGGACAATATGCGGAATGGAAATTGCGATTCAGCCGAATTATCTGATGGAGGCACTGTACTATTTTGAAAGGCGGGCAAACGGCAGCACGCTTGCAGGGGTCCGAACCGCACTGAACAAATCCGGGGATTCGGCAAAAATTGCCCATGCCGCCGCTCTGGCACCTATTATAGAGCTTGAAAACCGCCTTAACGAGAGCCTTATCGTTGCGGATGACATTATAAATTTTTATTTCAGGGATTTTGAGGATCTGACTTCCGGCGTCAGCGGAGACAACCGCGCAATGCTGCTGTTTAAGCTGTTTATTTGCAAAAGCAAACCCCTTGACGAATTGATTGACGATATGCTTGCCATGAGCGACAGGGAGTTTGCCTATGCTGCCGTCTTCGGCATGGGCGGCAGAAGCGAGGTGACAATGACCGAAAGTGAAGCTTCGCTCGAAGACTATTTTGAAATGATAAATACCTCCGCCCGCTCCGACGAAGTGAAATGGTATGTTTGCCAAACTTTGATGCTCCGCAGGCGGCACCTTGAAACGCTCCGTCCGATTCTGAACACCGCCGTCGGCCTGATTCGCGCCGAGGAAAGTCTCTATGCCGGGCTTATACGCAATTTCTGTGCCGATTACGAAAATTCACCCGCGCTTATTGACGACATAACCACCAAACTGGGCTGCCGCCGCCCGCACCCGAGTGCAGAGGCCGAAGCCCTGCGTCCGATGCTTTTTGTTCCCGTCGGCTATGATATTTTTGCAGGTGCAGGCGAAAACGATACCGTGAACAACGCTCAGCTTTTTTTGGGCGTGCTTTCCCGCGATTATTTTTCGGAAAACAAGCCGATTCTTGACGAAGGCGTGCTTCCGTCGCTTGCAGTACTGTGCGACAAAACGCGCTTTCTTCTGCTTCAGCGAATCGCATCCGAGCCTGCCTACGGGCAGCAGCTCGCCGAAGAATTCGGAATGACAACCCCGAACATTTATCATCATATGGGCAAGCTTGTGCAGGCAAAGTTTGTGAACACACGAATTGACCGCAATCGGAATTATTACAGTATCAACAAAAATTATATTAACCAATTGCTTGACGAACTGAAGGGCATTCTGCGCTGCTGACGGCAAGCCGCGGTTTTTAAACCGCTTTGAGCCGTGTGCCGAACAATTGAGCGCAAACCAAAATGAATTAAGCTGTGCGGTAACTCAGATAAAGAGTGAGCAGGTTCAGACAACCTGCTCACTCCCGGGGAGCGGGCTGCCTGTTCGCTCTCCGTTTTTTGTTATTGTTTTCAATTTCCGGTATCTTTTCGGATTTTCAGCACGAGCACAGTGTCAACTTCATCCGGCAATGCGTAAGTATAAACCGGGTTCGCGCCGAAACTTACAAGCGGTGTTTCCCGATACAGCACCGAATTCCATGCCTCCCCGCGGCGAAGCTCGCTGCCCGTTGCCGCAAGCCGCACCGACTCAAGCGCATCAGCCCGTATCCCGAAAAGCGGCAGCGCACCGAGGGCCGGCTCGAAAACATGCGCATAAACCGTTCGGAATTGTTCATCCTCCCGCATTTCAAGCGGCTCCGTATATCTTCCCCATTCGGGTTTTTCGATTTCGCTGTGTCCGCAGTTGTAAATGCTGCATCCGTTTTTCGAAAGCCACGCGCCGACTTTCCGAAGCTCTTCAACCGCCGTTTCGGGGAAGTTCCCCCGTGCATCCGGGCCGATGTTCAAAATCATGTTTCCGCCCTTTGAAACGCATTCAACAAGCTTTTTTATTACGAGTGCTGCTGATTTATAGTTTTTGTCGCTTTCGCAATAACCCCAGTGATCGTTCAGCGTTGCGCAAAGTTCCCACGGAACGCGCTCCCCACGTTCATCGAATATGCCGTGCGGCGGAATTATCTGCTCCGGGCTTACAAAATCTCCGCTGTACGGCAGAGGCGAGGCGGTTGCAATGCTTCCGTATTTTTCGCCGGAACCTTCAAGCCTGTTGTCAATGCAGACATTCGGCTGATATTTACGCACCATTGAAATGAGGTCGGAAGCCCGCCATTTTTCGCCCGCCATATCATCATAGGAAAAATCGAACCAAAGCAGGTCAAGTTTGCCGTAGCCGGTGACGAGTTCCTTTACCTGCCCGTGCATGAAGTTAAGATAGTTGTCAAAATCAATTTGTTCGCCGCAATATTCTTCGCGGCCGCGCATCGGGTGATGCCTGTCCGCATATTTCGGGAAATCCGGATGGCTCCAATCAAGCAGCGAAAAATACAGCCCGACGGCAATTCCTTCCGCACGGAATGCTTCCAGAAACTCACGCACAATATCCCGCCCGAAACGCGTGTTTGTGGATTTATATTCCGTCAATTTGCTGTCAAAAAGACAGAAACCGTCGTGATGTTTCGCCGTTAAAACAGCGTATTTCATTCCCGCCTGCCTGCAAACCGATGCCCAGCGTTTTGCATCAAAATCAGTCGGGTTAAACTCATCAAAGTATTTTTTGTATTGCTGAACGCTCATTTTTTCATTGGACATCACCCATTCGCCCCTTGCGGGAATTGCATAAAGGCCCCAGTGGATGAACATTCCGAAGCGCATCGCGCAGAATTTCCTTGTTCTTTCGTAAATTTCCCGATTCATTTCCGTCTCCGTTCAAAAAATCCGATTTCGCAAACACTGTGTTTCGCAAACACTGTGTTCGCAAACACTGTGTTCCCCGCGTTCCGAAGCATGTTATTTTGTTTTGCGAATAAGGTTTTCGGCGGGCTCGAACGAAAAATCCGTATCCAGCGGAAAAATCGGACGCGGAATATGCCTGTAGTCAAGGCTTGTCAAATCCTCGTTCGTGCTGCCCTTTGAAAGTGCCATAATGCTGCGTTTTGCATATGCTGCCTGCTGCGCGGTG
>ULXZ01059563.1_pt1 | contig 14927 bp, 10 predicted proteins | sample 1961701 | NCBI WGS metagenome assembly ULXZ01 (sample SAMEA4835850, study PRJEB28245) | human gut metagenome | biome: gut microbiome; material: fecal sample | place: Denmark | collected 2008 | reverse complement strand
CTGCCACTCCTGCTGCTGCATAAGCCGGAGCCATCTTAACAAAATCTTCATCTGGCATTACAAGAGCTTTTTTAAGATCTGTTATAAGTTCTGCTGCTGTCTGATATCTTCTGTCAGGTTTCTTCTGTGTACATTTAATAACAATTCTGTCTATACTTAATGGTATATCCGCTACAACCGTAGATGGTGCAGGTATCTCATCCTGAATATGCTGTACTGCTACTGCAACTGTAGAGTCACCATCAAACGGTACTGTACCTGTCAGCATCTCAAATATTGTTATACCAAGAGAGTATATATCACTTCTCGCATCAGAATATCCACCTCTTGCCTGCTCAGGTGAAATATAATGAACCGAACCCATTGTTGATGACGAATTAATTGTACTTGATGAAGCTACCTTGGCAATTCCAAAGTCCGTTACCTTGACCTTGCCTTCCTTAGATATAATAATGTTCTGTGGCTTAATATCCCTGTGTACAATATTATGCTTATGTGCTGCATCAAGTCCGTTAGCAACCTGAATTGCAATGCTTACAGCTTCTTTAAAAGGTATTTTGCCACGCTTTTCTATGTATTTCTTAAGAGTTATACCCTCTACAAGCTCCATTACAATATAATATACTCCGTTCTCATCACCGACATCATATACATTAACTACATTAGGATGTGTAAATCCTGCTACAGACTGTGCCTCCGCCCTGAACTTAGATACAAATGTCTTGTCTTCACTAAACTCAGACTTCATTACCTTAATAGCAACATATCTGTTGAGTTTATGGCACTTTGCTTTGTAAACATCTGACATTCCGCCTGTGCCAATCTGCTCGATTATCTCGTATCTGTCAGCTAAAAACATTCCTTTTCTTAACATAACCTATCCCTTTCACTTACAGTTCTACAATTATAACTGAAATATTATCCTTACCGCCATTCTCATTCGCTCTGTCAATAAGCATTCTCGCTGCATCTTCTATATCGGAATTGTTCCTTACAATGCTTAATATCTCTGCATCTTCAAGCATATTAGTAAGACCATCAGAACACATAAGAACCTTACTGTTTTCTTTAAGATCAATTGAAAACATCTCTGGTTCGACTTGTTCCTCTCCTCCGATTGCCCTTGTTATGACATTCTTTCTGGCATGTGTTCTTGCCTCGCTTTTACTTAACTTTCCTGCAAGAACCATCTCTTCAACAAGTGAATGATCTCTTGTTATCTGAGTTATATCATTGTCATCTATTACATATAATCTGCTGTCTCCTACATTAGCAACTCTTAATACATTATCAAATATGGTTGCGATAACAAGCGTTGTTCCCATACCATAGTAATCCTCTGATTCAGATGCCTTCTGTAAAAGCAGACCATTAACCATCTTAACCGAATCATTAATAATGGATATCGCATCTTTTCCCTGTGACTGTTCAATAAGAGTTTTAATAGTTTCAACTGTAAAACGTGAAGCTGTATCACCAGCTTTATGACCGCCCATTCCATCTGCTACAATAAACAGATTAGGCAGGCATCCAACCCTGTCAACAGATGTATATATATAATCCTGATTAACGGCACGCGTCTTGCCTATATCAGTAATCGCCGTTGCTTTCATCAACATCCTCCATATACTTATTCCTTAACTGTCCACAGGCACCATCAATATCTCTGCCCATTTCCCTTCTAATTGTAACATTTATTCCGTTCTTTTCAAGTTTATTTTTAAATGCGTACACTTCATCCTTACCAGTCTGCTTATAATCACGCTCCTTGATAGGATTAACAGGTATAAGATTAATATGGCAGTTCATGCCCTTAACAAGTTCAATCAGCTGCTTTGCACATTCCATTGAATCATTGACACCTTTAACAAGACTGTATTCAAATGAGATTCTTCTGCCTGTACATTCTATGTAATACCTGCATACATCCATTATCTCCTCAATTGAATACTTATTAGCTATAGGCATCATTGTTTTTCTTAGTTCATCATTAGGCGCATGAAGTGAAATAGCAAGTGTAATCTGTAACTTAAGGTCAGCAAGTTCCTTTAACTTAGGTACTATTCCACATGATGATACAGTAATATTTCGCTGGCTTATATTAAGCCCCCTCTCATCATTGAGAAGTTCTATAAACTTAATAAGATTATCATAGTTATCCATTGGCTCTCCAGAACCCATAACTACAACATTGCTTACTCGCTCCCCTGTAATCTTCTGTATTCTGTATATCTGGTCAAGCATTTCAGATGGTCTTAAATCCCTGACTTTGCCGTTAAGTGTAGATGCACAGAAACGGCATCCCATACGGCATCCAACCTGTGAAGATATACATACTGAATTACCATGATGATATTTCATGAGTACACTTTCAACATAATTACCATCCGATAATCTGAACAGATATTTTTCTGTTCCGTCAAGCTTTGAATGCTGTACCCTGACAGGCTCTAAGCATACATATTCTGATGTTTCCTTTAACTTCTGTCTTAATGCATTAGAAAGGTTGGTACATTCATCAAAGCTGTCTGCCAGCTTTTCATGCATCCACTGATATAGCTGCGAAGCCCTGAACTTCTTTTCACCAAGTCCAGCCATATATGTTACAAGTTCGTCATAATTAAGTGACTTAATATCTGTCATGTCTATTCTCTCCTAAGTTTTGCAACAAAGAACCCATCTGTTCCGCCATTCTTTCCCGGCAGAATCTGTCTGTATTCTATCTTCTTAAAGCCATATTCTTTACATAACCAGTCAGCATTGGCTTCATTCTCTTCTGAATTAATTGTACATGTACTGTACATCATTATACCACCCTGCTTAACATATGCCTGTACAACAGAAAGTATGCTCTGCTGAAGCTCTTTTAATGAAACAAGCTTGTCCTCTGTTATATTATATCTGATATCAGGCTTTCTTCCCATAACACCGAGTCCTGAGCATGGAAGGTCTGCTATAACAACATCTGCCTTCTCTCTCATAGATTCATCCATTACGAGTGCATCTTTTACCTGAACTTCTATATTATTAAGTCCTAGCCTTGATATATTTTCTTCAATAAGTCCTGCCTTATAATCTGATACATCCCTTGAATATACTTTACCATCAGTGCCAACACTTATTGCAGCATTAACACTCTTGCCTCCTGGTGCTGCGCACACATCAATTACTGTGTCCCCAGCCTTAAATCCAGTCATATATCCTGCTGTCATGGAGCTTATATCCTGTATCTGGTACAGACCATCCCTGAAACTCTTAAGTCCGGCTATATAATCATAGTCCTTAATCTCTAAAGCATATGGTATACCTTCAACATCCGCCACAGATACATTTTCCTGTGAAAGAATCCTCTTTATCTCTTCAACCGGCGCCTTTGCTGTATTACATCTTACATAAGTCTTTTTTTCCTGCTTAAAGCCTGCAAGAATTTTCTCAGTCTTATCAATACCTAACTGACTATGCCACATTTTAACTATCCATAATGGCATTGAGTATTTTACAGAAAGGTACTGTTCAATATCCTTATTCCTGTCAGGATATGTAATATTGTCTTTATTTCTTGCAATGTTTCTTAAGACTCCGTTCACAAAGCCCTTAAGTCCTGTGAATCCACGTTTTGTAGCCAGCTTTACAGCCTCATTGCACACTGCTGAATCCGGAATATTATCCATATATATTATCTGGTATACAGACATTTCACATATATTTCTTATAAGTGGTTTCATCTTTCTTACAGGAGTCTTTGAAAACTGGTCTATTATATAGTCAAGTTCAATTCTGTTCTCAATCGTTCCTAGTGATAATCTGCTTATAAATGCTCTCTTATTCTTATCAAGATACTGGTACTTTGTCAGTGCATTATTAATGAGAAGGTGTGAAAATTCACCCTTCTCATTGATTTCCATAAGTATATCCAGTACAACTGCCCTTAAATTCACCGAATCAGTCACGGCGTCTTCCTCCAAATAAATAAATCAGTCTTAAAAGCTGTAAAATTGCTGTGGCTGCTGCCGCAACATATGTCATGGCTGCTGCTGAAAGCACTTTTCTTGCCTGTCTGTTCTCATCTCCATATAGGAATCCTTCTGATTCAAGAAGCTGTAATGCTCTTGCCGAAGCATTAAACTCAACCGGTAATGTTACAAGCTGGAAAAGTACTGCCAGACTGAACATAAGAATACCAATATCTATAAGTATATTAGTTGAGCCAAATATAAGTCCAAGCACAATAAGTATCCATGATACCTGCGAACCGACACTGGCTAACGGAAAAAGTGCTGTTCTGAAGCTTAAAGGACCATATCCGTAAGCATGCTGTATTGCATGTCCTGTTTCATGGGCTGCAACTCCGATAGCAGCAACAGATGTTGAATTATAAACAGAATCTGACAGGTTAAGTGTCTTATTTCTTGGATTATAATTATCTGTCAGGCTTCCTGATACTCTCTGAATAGATACATCGTATATTCCCTGGCTTCTTAAAAGCTGCTCTGCGACCATTGCGCCTGTCATTCCTTTTGAAGATGACACCCTGGAATACTTGTTAAATGTGCTTTTTACCTTTACATGTGCTATCAGTGCAATAACGCATGATATTATTATCAGAATGTACATTGGATCATAGTAATATCCATATCCATAATAACCATATAAAGCTACCATAATACCTCTTTTCTGAACCATTTAAGATTCTGCTTATTCTCCTAACATTACACCTGCTTCTAACTGGTTGCCTCTTAAGAACGAACCGCTGTCCATTCTCTTCTTACCTTCTAACTGAACCTCATTAACAACTAAATACCCCTGTCCACAGGCTATTGTAAATGTGTTCTTTCCTACCGTAACAACCTGTCCCGGCTTAACTTCTTCTGTCTGTACTTCACTGATATTATCTGCAACATCTGCATCCCATATCTTTAACATTTTACCGTCTATATAAGTAAATGCACTAGGCCATGGATTAAGTCCTCTTATAAGTCTTTCAAGTTCAGCTGCACTCTTATTGAAATCCATCTTACCAAATGACTTATGAAGCATTTTTACATAAGTGCTTTCTGAATCATCCTGCTTAACAGGAGTAATAGTTCCAGCTTCAAGTCCTTCAAGTGTCTTAACCAAAAGATGCGCACCGACATCACTTAATCTGTCAAAAAGACTTCCGCCCGTCTCTTTAGCATCAAGCTTCACCTTCTCAACCATCAGGATATCTCCTGTATCAAGGCCTTCATCCATCTTCATGGTTGTAACACCTGAATACTCACAGCCATCAATAACTGCCCACTGGATTGGCGATGCACCTCTGTACTTAGGAAGAAGTGATGCATGAACATTGATACAGCCGTATCTTGGCATGTTAATAATACTTGCCGGCAGTAACTGTCCAAATGCAACGACAACAATTACATCTGCATTATATGTTCTTAATTCTTCTACAAATGCTTCATCTCTTGCTCTCTCCGGCTGTAACACTGTGATTCCATGCGCCACAGCTTCCTCCTTAACTGGAGAGAAAACAAGTGATTTGCTTCTTCCCCTTGGCTTATCAGGCTGTGTAACAACTGCTGCCACATCATGTCCTGCTTCGATTATTGCTTTAAGTGTCCCTACAGCAAAATCGGGTGTACCCATAAATACTACTCGCATTCTGTTCCCCTTTTCATTAATTATTCTTCTTCAATGTCATCTGTAGAGAGAAGTTCTCCTTCTACTTTATCAACATACATTATACCATCCAGATGGTCAATCTCATGAAGAAGGCATCTTGCAAGAAGCTCCTCTCCTTCTACTATAATCTCTTCCATATTCTCATTAAGAGCCTTAACCTTGGCATAATTAGGTCTTGTAACCTCACCTGTCTTTCCAGGTACACTTAGGCATCCTTCAAGCCCTGTCTGACTTCCTCTTGTCTCTAATACAACAGGATTGATAAGAACAATAGGATCATCTCCACAGTCAATAACAACAAGTCTCTTTCTGATTCCAACCTGAGGTGCTGCAAGACCTACACCGTTAGCTTCATACATTGTATCAAACATATCATCAATAAGCTCTTCAATTCTTGGTGTCATCTCTGTAATCTCTTTTGCCTTGGCTCTTAGTATATCATCTCCAAGTGTTCTAATATTTCTTATTGCCATATATTCCTCCTCGCAATCATCCATTAATATCGTATTGTACATTAATATTCTTAAAAGCCTGATTTCCAACAATATTAACATCAAGCTTTTCATGTATACTGTTAAGAACTTCCCTGTCTTTATGTTTTACATAGATTATCTTACTATACACATCTTTAATCTTATATATAGGTGCATCTGCCGGACCTATACACATAAGTCCTTTATACTTACAGTTGTTATCCACAAACGCTTTAACCCACGCTGCACTCTTTGTCAATAACATCTCATCTGGTGAAGATAACATAATCTTCATAAGATTATCCGCCGGCGGATATCCACACAGCTTTCTGTAAGCAATTTCCTGCTCATAGAAAGCATTATAATCCTGATTAGCCGCACTAACAATACTAAAATGCTCCGGCGTATAAGTCTGTATAACTACATTGCCGCTTTTTTCTGCTCTCCCTGCCCTTCCAGCCGCCTGTGTAAGAAGCTGGAAAGTTCTCTCAGAAGCCCTATAATCACTGGAATAAAGTGACATGTCTGCCGCAAGCACTCCCATAAGCGTTACATTTGGAAAATCATGTCCTTTAACAATCATCTGAGTTCCAATAAGAATATCCGCATTACCATTGGCGAATTCCGACAGAATCTTTTCATGTCCATCCTTGCCTCTTGTAGTGTCCATATCCATTCTTAGCACTCTCGCCTGTGGAAATGTTTTCTTAACCTGCGCTTCAACACCTTCTGTTCCTGCCCTGAAGCCCGAAACATATCTTGAACCGCATGAAGGACATACAGTTATCTTAGGTGTTGTATATCCGCAGTAATGACACATCAGCCTTCCATCAGCATGCTCCGTAAGTGAAACATCACAGTGCGGGCATTTCATAACCTTTCCGCATGAACGGCATGATATAAAGCCAGCCACGCCTCTCTTATTAAGGAAAAGCATTATCTGCTCATGCTTTGCAAGTCTGTCACTCATCAGTTCTCTTAACCTGTTGCTGAATATCGTCCTGTTTCCAAGCCTTAATTCTTCTCTCAGATCAACAATGTCAACTGCTGGAAGCCCTCCGCTTCCCGCCCGGCTGTCAAGTGTAATAAGCTGTATATGTCCATTCATTGCCGCATAGTAGCTTTCCATTGAAGGAGTCGCAGAACCAAGTATCACTGAAGCGCCTGCTTCCTTTGCAATATGGCATGCAACCTCTCTTGCATGATATCTTGGAACAGTCTCTGACTTATAAGCTCCTTCATGCTCTTCATCTATTACTATAAGGCCTATATTTGAAAATGGTGTGAACAACGCCGAACGCGGTCCAATCATTACACTTATATCACCTCTCTGTGCCCGCAGAAACTGGTCATACCGCTCTCCCTTTGACATACGGGAATTCATAATAGATACCTTATCCCCGAATCTGTGGTAAAACCTCTGCACAGTCTGAAATGTAAGTGCAATCTCCGGTATAAGCACAATTACCTGTCTTCCATGATTAAGGACATGCTCAATTGTCTCAAGATACACCTCAGTCTTTCCGCTTCCTGTAACACCATGAAGCAGATATGTCTTATAATCACCATTATCATAGTCAGCTATTATTGTATCCACAGCGTTTTTCTGCTGTTCATTAAGTTCGATACGCTTTCTTTCTCCGGTAACATTTCTTACAGGATTCCTATACATATCTTCTGACCTGACTTCGGCAATCCCCATATCTTCAAACGCCTTGACCGTCTGTGCCGTGATATTAAGCTTGGATTTAATAATACTTTCATCTATTACAGGTTCCTTAATCAGTGCCTCTAACAATCTGTATCTTGCTTTTGCATTTTTCTTTGCAAATGTACCAAGATACTTCTGCGCCTGTGCCGTGTCAATAATAAGATTAACCGAGTGTTTTTCCTTCTGTTTAACCTTATCCTTTACAGGAATAACCGTCTTAATTGCCTGATTCATGGTACAACCATAATTGTGCTTCAGCCACGCCGCAAGCTTTAACATTCTGCTTACTGCAGTGACCTTTCCCTCAGTAATTCCTGTAATATATTTTATCTTTTCAACAGGATATGCAGCCTTGTCTCCCAAACCTACAACATACCCTGTTATCTGCCTGTTTCCTGCTCCAAAAGGAATATCAACTGACATTCCCAGTTCAATTACATCCACCAATTCATCCGGAACTGCATACTGGAATGTCTTATCAAGCTGTTCATGTGAAATGTCTATTATTACATCTGCGTACATTAATTACCCTTCAATTCTTCAAGCACTTCTTTGATAAGCACCCTCTCATCCATAGGATACTTCACACCCTTAATCTCCTGATAATCCTCATGACCTTTACCCGCAAGAACAATAATATCACCCGGTTCGCCATGTTCTATCGCATACCTAATAGCTTCTTTTCTGTCCGTAATATCAACATGCTTTCCGGTAGTCTTAGCAATTCCGGTCTTGATATCTTCTATAATTGCCTCCGGCTCTTCAAATCTTGGATTATCTGATGTGATAATAGTAAGGTCAGCAAGTTTTCCTGAAACCTCGCCCATCTCATATCTTCTTTCCTTGGAGCGGTTACCACCACATCCAAACAGGCATACAAGTCTGTGAGGGTGATATTCCTTAAGAGTTGTAAGTATACTCTCTAAAGCCATTGCATTATGAGCATAATCTATCATTAATGTAAAATCATCCGAAACCTTTACAAGCTCAATTCTTCCCTTAACCTTAACATGCTTAAGAGTTTCCTTAAGTGCCTCTTCATCAACATCGAAATGCCTTGTAATTGCTATTGCACATAATGAATTGTATACAGAAAACTTACCTGGAAGATTAAGTTCAACCTTCATATTAACAAGTCCTGTACAGTCATATGTAAGACCAATTTTACCCGGTTCATGTAAAAGTTCAATATTTTCAGCCTTAATATCAGCATTATCTCCGATACCATAGCTTTCAACCTTACATATTGCTCCCCTAAGGATATCTTTGGTATGCTTATCATCAGCATTAACGATACCGACCTTGCACTGCTTGAATAACTTTGCCTTACAGTTAAGGTAATCCTCAAATGACTCATGCTCATTAGGTCCGATATGGTCGGGCTCAAGATTAGTAAACACTCCTATATCGAACATAATACCTGCTGTTCTGTCAAGCTTAAGTCCCTGCGAAGACACCTCCATAACAACTGCCTTACAGCCAGCGTCTACCATCTTTGCAAATGACTGGTGAATCTCTATTGATTCAGGTGTTGTATTATGTGCCGGAATCGCTTCATCCCCGATAATAGTCTCAATTGTTCCAATAAGTCCAGTCTTAATGCCGCATGCCTCAAGCACATTTTTAACCATATAAGTGGTTGTTGTTTTTCCCTTAGTTCCTGTTATTCCTATTGTAAACAGCTTCTTATCAGGATTGCCATATATTGCTGCCGACATAAGTGCAAGCGCAAGCCTTGTGTTATCCGTGCTAACAACTGCTGCTTTGCAATCCTTAGCTTCGTACTCGCCATCAAGAACAACAATTACAGATGCCTTATCCTTAATCTGGTCAATATATTTATGTCCATCACTCACAGCACCCTTAATGCATACAAATGCATATCCATCCTGCATTTTTCTTGAATCAGATGTAATTCCTGTCACTTGCGACTCAGTACTGCCGCATACAACACTGTACCTGAAATCTGCAGTTTCATTTTCTGAACATATTTTTAATATCTCTGAAAGCTTCATACATTAGTCTCCTTATTTTATAGTATATATTACTTACATTACTGCTGCTTTAGAAGTGTTTCAAACTCTTCCATTGTCATCTCAACCTTTCTTGGCTTAGTTCCAAGCTCCGGTCCTACTACCTTTGCACCAGCAAGCTGGTCCATAATTCGTCCTGCCCTGTTAAAGCCAATCTTAAAATGTCTCTGCAGACTTCCTATTGAGCCTTTTTCATTCTCAATAACGAATCTTCCTGCATCAGCAAAAAGTGAATCTCTCTCATCATCGCCTTTACTGCTGCCAGGCATGCTCTCCTGACTTACAGTAGCCTGTGCAATACTCTCATCATAAGATACTTCCTCTGCATTCTCCTTAAGGAAAGATACAACATTTTCAACCTCTTCATCAGATACGAATGCGCCCTGAACACGCAGCGGCTTTGGAAGATTAGATGGGAAGTAGAGCATATCTCCCTTTCCAAGCAGCTTCTCAGCACCATTCATATCAATGATAACTCTTGAATCAATTCCCGAAGATACTGCAAATGCTATCTTAGACGGAATATTTGCCTTGATAAGTCCTGTTACTACATTAACAGAAGGTCTCTGCGTTGCTATAACCATATGTATTCCTGCCGCTCTAGCAAGCTGAGCCAGACGGCATATTGCATCTTCAACCTCACCCGGTGCAACCATCATAAGGTCAGCAAGCTCATCTATGATAATGACAATCTGTGGAAGCTTCTCCATTGGAGGGTCTATACCCTCCTTATTCTTCTTGACAACAACATCATTATATCCCTTTATATTACGAACCTGCATTGCCGCGAACTTCTTATATCTGTCTGTCATCTCATTAACAGCCCAGTTAAGCGCCCCCGCAGCCTTCTTAGGATCCGTTACAACCGGTAATAACAGATGTGGTATTCCATTATATACACTTAGCTCAACAACCTTAGGGTCAACCATTATAAGTCTTACATCTTCTGGCTTTGCCTTATAAAGAATACTCATAATAATTGTGTTGATACATACTGATTTACCTGAACCTGTTGCTCCGGCAATAAGCATATGCGGCATCTTCGCAATATCCGCAATAATAGTCTTTCCTGCAATATCCTTACCAACTCCGAATGATATTGCTGACTGGCTTTCCTTGAATTCCTTAGACTCAACCAGTTCCCTGAAATATACACTTCCGGCTTCCTTATTAGGAACTTCAATACCTATAGCTGCCTTGCCCGGAATTGGTGCTTCAATTCTTATGTCGGCGGCTGCCAGATTAAGCTTGATATCATCTGATAAAGAAACAATCTTGCTTACCTTGACACCCTGTTCCGGCTGTAACTCATATCTTGTAACTGTAGGTCCGCAGCTTATATCAGTTATAGTAACTTTAACACCGAAAGTAAGCAGTGTCTCCTGTAACCTCTGTGCAGTTACTCTGTATTCAGACTTTCCACCAGACGCTGCACCTGGATTTCTCTTTAATAAGCTTACCGGTGGGAACTTGTATGCTTTTTTAGGTTTATTCACAGGCTTGACCTGTACTTCAGTCTTCTGCTCATCACTTAACTGTTCACTGACCTGCTGCCCATTATTCTGGTTCACACTATTTTCTCTGTATTCTTCATTAGTCACATCATTTTCATATATATTATCATTATCTGATACATAATCATTATCATATGATGCAGTATTATCCTCTGGCATGTTTCCGGCCACTTCATCATCAACCATATAATCATCTGGCTGTATCTGCTGCATATGAGACTCATAGTCAGCATACACTGGCTCATCAGCCACATTTCCTGCTACACCTGCATTACTATCGCAATCATAAGCAAGCTCAAATGCATCTTCATCAGGCTCATAGATATCCTGTGTATACTGGTCATTACGTTCAGTATCAACATGAATTTCATGTATATCAATATCCTGTGCCAGTTCTTCATCCGTTCCTGTTATAAGAGTATCAGATGTTACTCCACGGACAACATTATTCATACGTGCATTGGCAAGATATTCTTCTCTTGCTTTCTTTTCCGCAAGCTGCTTTTCTTTCTTTTCAATCTTCTTAAGCCTTGCCTTAGCACGCTCTTCTTCCCTTAACCTGCGGTATTCATCATCAGACATGTCATTCTGTCTGCCTGCTGAATGTTCTTTGTATGCTGAATAATCCTCTCTTGCTTCCTGCATAATGCGCTGGCTGCCGTTTCCAACCTTCTTAAGCCCGGATATAAAAGACCTCTCCGTAATTATAACCAGACATATTATTGCAAGTATCATAAGTATTACGAATGTTCCAATTGAACCTATAGGGCTAAGTACCTTGCATAGCAATCCGCCAAAAAATCCGCCCCCGGCTTTATAATCAGCACAATATGTAAATATACTTCCTAATCCATTATCTGCAATATCCGGTTTATTATATAAACACTGAATCATTGCACATAATACAACAAACAATCCATATCCTGCTGCCGTCTTAATTCTCGCGACACGAAGCAGTTCTCTGTTTACCATAAGAAAGATTATGCTTACTGCAAGAATTACAGGAAATATGTATTCCATAACTCCAAATAAGCCAAACATAAGCCATTTAATTCCTCTTCCCAATGTTCCTGCAATATTAAAATTACTTAATACCATTATTATTGCACAGGCAATTGAAAAAAGAATAATACAATCATTCTTCAACTGGTCAGCCTGTGTCTGGACATTTTTCTTAGTCTGTTTCTTTCTCCCCTGAGCAGTCGTCTTTTTCCCTTGAGTATTAGTTTTTCTGCTTTGACTGGTATTCTTTCTACCATTATTGCTGGCTGTTTTTGCCATAAACCTTCACTCCTTCATATATTCATCACGCATCATGATATTATACCATTTATCTAATCTCAAGGCAAATAAATGTGCATTCTCCAAAACACAGAAAAAGCGGAATACACACACAACTGTGCATATCCCGCCTGTCATACATATGTATTTAATTACTCATCAAATATACTTACAATCTCGCCTTCCATAATCTTGTTCATATTCTTTACTGCACAGAAATTACCACACATAGAACATGTATCTTCCTTCTCAGGCTTAGATGAAGCTCTGTAAGCTCTTGCCTTCTCAGGGTCAATCGCAACGTCAAACATTGCTTCCCAGTCAAGAACCTTTCTTGCCTTGTCCATCTTATAATCCCAGTCCATTGCACCCGGTACGCCCTTTGCAATATCAGCCGCATGTGCTGCAATCTTAGAAGCAATAATTCCTTCCTTAACATCATTAAGATCTGGTAATCTTAAATGTTCTGCAGGTGTTACATAGCACAGGAATGAAGCTCCGTAAGTAGCGGCGATAGCTCCACCAATTGCTGCTGTAATGTGATCATATCCTGGAGCTATATCAGTAACAAGAGGTCCTAATACATAGAAAGGTGCTCCCTTGCATATTGTCTGCTGAATCTCCATATTAGCCTTAATCTGGTTAAGAGGCATATGTCCTGGTCCTTCAACCATAACCTGGACATCCTTCTCCCATGCTCTTCTTGTAAGCTCGCCAAGTGTAACAAGTTCTTCAATCTGTGAGATATCTGATGCATCCATAATACATCCCGGTCTGCACGCATCTCCAAGACTCATTGTAACATCATATTCTCGGCATATCTCAAGCACTCTGTCATAATATTCAAAGAACGGATTCTCATTTCCTGTCATCTCCATCCATGCATATATGATAGAACCGCCTCTTGATACAATATTCATAAGTCTCTTATCTGCTCTGAACTTCTTAGCTGTAGCCTTGTTGATGCCACAGTGTATAGTCATGAAATCAACGCCGTCTTTAGCATGCATTTCTACAACATCAAGCCACTCCTGTGCAGTAATATCCTTAAGTGCCTTATGATAATATACAACTGCATCATATATAGGAACTGTTCCAATTGTTGCCGGACATTCTGATGTCAGCTTTCTTCTGAACTTCTGTGTATCTCCGAAAGAAGAAAGATCCATGATAGCTTCCGCACCCATCTTTACAGCGTTATTAACCTTGTCAAGCTCCATATCAAGATCCACACAGTCTCTTGAAGTTCCAAGATTAACATTAATCTTAGTTCTTAACTTATTTCCGATACCATTAGGGTCAAGACATTTATGATTCTTATTGGCAGGAATGATAACCTGTCCCTTAGCTATAAGCTGTCTTAAACTCTCGACATCTATATTTTCTTTCTTTGCAACAATTTCCATTTCTTTAGTAACAATGCCTTTTCTTGCAGCATCCATCTGTGTTGCGTATTCCATATGTATTCCTCCATTCTGGGTAATTAACAGGAAAAATCATAAGCCTTGTGGAAATTCGATATTGAAACAATCAAATGAAGAGCTAAAAAGCCCTTTTAAGAATCCCTACGGTGGCATTATCCACATCAGGTTATGGGTCGGAACTTAATCCCTCTCAGCAGCCACTGCTTACACAGCCCTTATGCTCCCCTGCAAATATACTATGTGATAAGTATAACAAATGTGTTGTATTTGTCAATCATTCTTATTCTCATCTTGACTCTGTTCGCAGCTCATACGCACAGACAGCCGCACATAAGTGCGGCTGTCCATTGCTGTTTATTAATCTTCATCATCAGAAGCTGCTTCTGCAAAGCCCTGACGCTTTCTTGCCATCTCATCACTTGCAAGATACTCATCGTATGTTGTTATCTTATCAATAAGCTGTCCGCTTGGAACAATTTCCATAATACGGTTAGCAGTTGTCTGGATGAACTGGTGATCGTGTGATGTAAATAATGTAACACCAGAGAACTTAATAAGTCCATTATTAAGAGCTGTGATTGACTCCATATCAAGGTGGTTAGTAGGATCATCAAATACTAATACATTAGCTCCACATATCATCATCTTAGAGATAAGACATCTTACCTTCTCTCCTCCTGATAACACCTTAACCTTCTTAACACCGTCATCTCCGGCAAAAAGCATTCTTCCGAGGAATCCTCTTACATAAGTAGGATCCGGATCTGGTGAATACTGTGTAAGCCATTCAACGATAGTATCTTCTCTGTTAAACTCTGCAGCACTGT
>ULXZ01047994.1_pt1 | contig 15035 bp, 9 predicted proteins | sample 1961701 | NCBI WGS metagenome assembly ULXZ01 (sample SAMEA4835850, study PRJEB28245) | human gut metagenome | biome: gut microbiome; material: fecal sample | place: Denmark | collected 2008 | reverse complement strand
AAACAGTAAAAGATGTTAATGATAAAATAAGAGTATTTGGTGGAAGATATGGACTTTCTAGTAAAAATACTACTCCAGCAATGATAAAAGGGGTATTTGATTTCCTAGACGTAAAGGAATGTCATACTAATTTTACGGTAGGAATAGATGATGATGTTACAAACTTAAGTATAAAATATGACCCTAAGTTTAAGCTTCCAACTACTAATACAGGATTCTTAATATATGGATATGGTTCAGATGGAATGGTCAGTGCTTCAAAAGACTTAATGAAAATTACAGGTACTTATACTAATGCTTATGTCCAAGGTTATTTTAAGTATGATTCTAAAAAAAGTGGAGGAGTAACTATTTCCAACTTAAGGTTTGGTAAGAATCCAATCAAGTCAACTTATTATGTTGAAAAGGCTAAACTTATAGTTTGTACAAAAGATAGTTATTTACAAAAGATGCATATTTTAGATTCTATTGATAATAATGGAATATTCTTACTTAATACTAAAAAAGATAAAAATCAAATATTAAAGTATTTAACTAATTATGATAAAAATATTTTAAAGAAGAGGAATGTTAAGTTTTATATAGTTGATGCCTCTTTGATTGCTAAAGAGAATGGTATTGATGGTAAGATTAGTACTATTATGGAGACTTTAATATTTAAATTAGGTAAGATAATAGACTTTGATTTTGCCTTGAAACAAATAAAGGATAATATTGCTCTTAGATTTAAGAATAAGGGTGATGATGTAGTTAAGCGTAATATTTTATCTGTTGATAGTTGTGTTAATAAGTATGAACAAGTTAAAATTCCCGATGTTACATATGTTCCTGAGATGAAGGGGGACTTAGATACTTTTGAGGTTATAGAACAGATGGAAGGAAACAGCTTACCAGTTAGTAAATTCTTAAATTCATCTGATGGAAGTTTGGAAGCTGGTACAAGTAAAAGAGAAAAGAGAAATATTTCTGATACTTGTCCACATTATGATTCTGAAAATTGTATTAATTGCGGGCTTTGTTCACTGGTTTGTCCACATGCGGTTGTTAGACCATTCTTACTTGATGAAAATGAGGCACTAGATGCTCCTGATACTCTTGATAGTAAATTGATGGATGCTAAGATAAAAGATTGCAACTTGAAATATACGATTGGTATCAGTTATCCAGATTGTACAGGATGTAGTTTGTGTAGTAATATTTGTCCTGGTAAGAAGGGGAAGAAGGCTCTTACTATGGTTGATAAAGACCAAATAACACGTGATGAATATGTTAATTCAAATTATTTATTTAACGAAGTTACGGAAAAAAGGGTAATGACTACAGATACAGTAAAGGGTAGTCAGTTTAGAACGCCAAAATTTGAATTTAGTGGAGCTTGTAGTGGTTGTGGTGAAACACCATATTTAAAACTTTTAACGCAATTATTTGGAGATAATCTAGTGATAGCTAACGCTACGGGTTGTTCTTCTATATATGGTGCGAGTAATCCATCAAGTCCATATAGTGTTCCTTGGGCTAATTCTTTGTTTGAAGATAATGCCGAATTTGGTTATGGTATGAGAATTGCGGATGATGCTTTAAAGAATCGTATTGTAACTCTTATTAATGATAATATAGATAAGGTAAAAAAGAGTGAGGCCAAAATATATAAAGCTTATGCAGATGATATAAATGTCGAAACAGCAGATAAGCTATATAATATAGTTGATAATACTAAAATAGATGAATTAAAATCACTTAAGAGTTTTATTAAGCCAAAATCTATTTGGACTGTTGGTGGAGATGGATGGGCTTATGATATTGGTTATAATGGTATTGATCATGTATTAGCTAGTCATGATAATGTTAATATTTTAGTATTAGATACAGAGGTTTATTCTAACACCGGAGGTCAGGCATCTAAGTCTACTAGAAAAGGTGCTGTAGCAAAGTTTGCAGCTAGTGGTAAGAATGTTGCTAAAAAAGATTTGGCTAAGATAGCTCTTACATATCCACATGTTTATGTTGGAACAATTTCTTTAGGATTTAATCCTCAACAGGCTATAAAAGTCTTAAAGGAAGCGGAAGCATATAATGGACCTTCCATTGTAATAGCATATTCTCCATGTATTGCACAGGGAATTCTAAAAGGAATGAATAATAGTATAGAAGAAGAAAAAATGGCTACAAAAGTTGGATATTTCCCATTGTTCCATTTTAATCCAGAAACTTCTAAGTTTTCTCTAGACTCAAAAGCAGATTTTACTAATTATATAGAGTTTTTGAGTGGTGAAAATAGATATCGTAGTTTAAAAAATGTTAATAACGATTATAAAAAATTATTAGAAGATAATAAGAAAGAAGCGATGGAACGCTATGATTATTATCAAAGTTTAGTAAACAAAGAGCAATAAAAGAGTAATATAAATTAAAGAAAGTAGTATGTTTTAATAGCATGCTACTTTTGTTTTCTATACTTTTTCTTGCAATTTTCTTTGTTTTGTGGTATAATTTAAATCACTTCGTGTTACTTGGGAGGAGAAAAATTAATGAAAGATATATTTAAAGAAAATTCTATAATTCTTATTAAAGAAGATGGTAATATTGTTTCATTACCTAAATTAGATGGATTTGAATTTCATACGGATGCGTTTTTAAGATTGAAAGAGATGGTACCAGATGCTTTTATTAGTGATGAGTTAGATATTCAATCACTTAATGGAATGGAAATAGCTAATCATATAGCGGCAAATAACCACGCTATTATTTGGACTACAGATTTTGATGAACCAGATGTTATAGTTGCAACACTTCCTAAAAAGGTTAATGAAAATATAAGCAAAGGTGTTTTAAGTCTATTTCCTAACTTATTAGATAAAGTGGTTATGGTTAATAATGCATGGTATAATGATAGTTGTAATGTTGATGGTTGTTTGTTATATGAAGATGGAGATTCTATTGAAGCTTTACAAATAATTAAGGATTATGTAGAAAATTCTAATGTTGATGTACTTCAAGAAGAACATATAAAAGTTTTAAGCTAAAAGTGAACAGTAAGTTCATTTTTTTTTTTTGAAATTTGAACAAAAAAATAGAGACTGCACCCCCTGAGGGCAGTCTCAAAAAAAGAATAAAAAGGGGTTGGCTAGTGTGATACTAGCGACCAATTCGCCTAATACCGAATTGGTGATTACTATAATAATCAATTGAGGTAATTTTGTCAACAAATTTTTTAAAAAAGTTATAAATTTTTTTAGGTCTATGTTATACTTATAAATATAAGGTAGGTATTGGTATGAGAAAGAAACAATTAGGATTTACATTAGTTGAAATTTTGGCTGTAATAGTAATACTTGGAATTTTGTCTGGTGTTGCAATTGGTGGATATAGTGCTTATATAAAAAAGGCAAAGAAAAACTATTATATTGCTCAAGAAAAGTTACTAACACAGTCAGGCAGGGACTTTTATAATGACAATAAAGGAAAGATGCCTCAAGCATCTGGAGAAGAAAGTTGTGTTACTTTAAATACTTTGATTAATTTTAAATATATTGATAAAGTATTTGATTATAATAAAAAATTATGTAATGGTGATAAAAGTAAAGCTTGTGTTAAAAAATTATCTAATACTAATAATCTTTATTATAGTTATTTAAATTGTGGTAATGAGTTTACAAGCGTTGAATATAAAAATCCTGAACTTCAATTTAGTCTTACCGAGGGTAATACTGCCAGTCGTGATAATGAGGAATATAAATTAATAATGACTGTAAATGATACTGCAACTAAAAATGCCTCACAGGAAAACTATGGTGTAGCAAGCTATAGATATGTTATTTATAAAAAGTATAGTGGAGAAAATAACAATGATTTAGTTTATTACGATACTGGTTGGAGGAGCGTTAAAGGCAAAAATCAAGAAAAAGTAGTAGTAAATATTAACTTAGATAGTGATGGTACTTATTATGTAAGAGGATGGGCTTATAATTGGGGTGGAAAAGAAGCCAATGGAAAGTCAGGTGAGGTGACATTAAGGTTTAAGCTTGACTGTAAAAACCAAATAGAATTTTCAGCTGATAATTATGTTCAAAACACTTGGACTAATTCAAATATAAATACTTTAATTACTAAAAAAGGTGGAGTTAATAAATTTGATGTAAGTTTAGAAAATACTGATGTTGATACTAATTCTGTTACTAATACTAATCTAGTAATAGGTCATAAAAAACGTGATAAGAATATCAATATTACTTCTAATGGAAAAAATAAATTGAAAGTTATATGTTATGATTCTAATAACAATACAGATACTACTGAATCAATTTATTATCAAATAGATAAGGTTAGACCTACTTGTTCTGTTAGTAGAGATGCTGGTATAGGGTATGATTCACTTCATTATACAAATAAAGATTTAAATTTAACGGCAGTATGTAGTGATAAGGGTGGAAGTGGATGTAAACAAGCTAATACTTCTGTAACGCTTACTGCTTCGCAAGATAGAAGTCTTCCAAGTTATCAAGTTGCAAATATTTATGATAAAGCAGGAAATAGTACAACTTGTACTACAGGTGTTTATCAAGATGTAACCCCTCCTAAAATAAGTGTTACATTGTATGATGCTAATGGTAACACTATAACTTCAAAAACGAATAGTGATGTTGATATCACTTCTACGGCTTACACATATATTAGAGTTAGGATATCGTTTAGTGATTCTGCGAGTGGTATGCAGTTCTTTAGAATTGGTCAAGGACCAACTGTTTTAGCAACGGGATCTACTCCTAATTCATATTACGAATATGTTTATAACACTACTGGTAGTTATGCTCTTAATCTTAATGCAATGGATAATGTTTACAACTCTAATAAAGGAGTAACTGTTAAATTTAAGATAGATACTGATAGGCCAGCTATTTCTGTTGCTTGTGTTAAGAAAACAAGCTGTACAGCTGTTACAAGTCGCCCTAGTACTAATAATGGTAACTATACACCTGGTTCATGGAGTAATAAATGTGTATATTGTGAAGCAAGTTCTTCTTCTGGAGTAACACTTAAAGAAAGGGCATGTGGTGCGGCAGCTAATTCTACATCAACATCTACTTGTTTATCATGGTCTACAAAGAAATATCATGATGTTAATTCTAATGGTATAAGTAACTTACAGTTTGAAGCCACTAAGTCAACTGGTACTACAAATATGACTAATGTTAGTGTTAAGGTAGATACGGGAGCTCCTAATTTAGGAGTTAAAATGACTGGAAGGAGCAGTACTAGTGATGCTGTATCTGAAAGTAATACTACATATACTAGTAATAGTTGGAGTAATAAATATATAACAATATTCTTATCAAATAGTGATTCTGTAAGTGGTATTAAGAGTGGTTATCCACAATTATGGATTGATTCTGGAAGCGCTACTAACAGTAGTAATGGAAATCAAGGAAAGTGGTTATCGAGAACCAAATTTGATGTAAATGCAGAGGGTGTTTCAACACTTAAATTTAGAACAATGGATAATGCTGGTAATATTAAAACTACGTCATCATATACAATTAAACTAGATCACAGTAAGCCATCATTTACTTCTCTTACAACTAGCAATAATAAAATTAGTTTTGCGGCAAAAGATACAATTTCTGGTATTAAATCTTACTGTGTTAAGATAAAAGGTGGGGATTGTACAAATGATAGTGGTTATGTTGCTGTTAATTCTGGTAGTACTTATAGTTTAAGTAATATTTCTAAAATTACGACTAGTAAAAAAACAACTATTCAGGCTGGAACAACTTATACAGTTGTTGTAAAAGATTATGCAGGAAACTCTATTTCAAAAGATATATCAACATCATTAACTTTTGTTAAGACAAAATATTGGAGTACAAGGTTCTGTACAATGCATAATGGTATAGCTGATGCAACTGGTGGTTCTACGACTAAATCTTGTTCGCAAGCTGTAGACAGTGGTACTAATTGTTATACTGCTGGATATAATGTAAATAATCATGGTGATAAAACATATGCCAATATGAAAATTTCATCTCTGACAACATCGGTTTCTGGTAGTGATTTAAAGGTAAAAATAACGTTTGCAGTTGCAAATGGATATTTTGGTACTTATTCAAGTGGATATAATAGATATATGTGTTTAAAGAAAGGAAATAGAACCTTTACTAATGCCACTTGTACAAGTGATACTCAAAGCGTTAAGACCGATTGGGGTGGTAATGGTAAATCAGTAGATATTACGAGAACATTTACTATTAAGAATTACAATTCAAAAGCAGGTTCTTATTCATTTAAAATGTGGGGAGATACATATAAAACATCTTGTTCATCAGATGTAAATGCACTTAATCAAATTTATTCTTTCCAAACAGATTATATATTTAAATTAAAATAAATGTTTGTAATTTAAGAAAAATATGATATAATACACATAAGAAAGGAGTGGGAATTTAGGCCCACTCTTTATATTTGTAGGAGGAGTTATGAAGGAAAAAGTAAAAAATGCTCTAGATGCTAAGATTTTAGACTTAGGTATGTTTGTAACTGATGTTTATATGAGTACTGAAGAAGGTGTTAAAACTTTAAATGTTGAGTTAGATAGTGATGATGTAATAGACGTTACACGTATAACAGAAGCTTCTAAAATTATTAATCCTATTATAGATGAGCTTGATTTAGTTGATGGAGAGTATGTTTTAGATATTCATTCAAAAGTGAAGGGAGATGATTGTAATGAATAGTAAAGAATTTTTAAAAGCCTTAAATGAAATTACAAAAGAAAAAAATATAGATCCTGAAGTAGTATATGATGCAATGGAACTTGCTTTGACATCTGCTTATAAAAAGAATTTTAATTCTAATACTAATGTTAAAGTAGTATTTAATCGTGAAACAGGAGAAATAAAAGTTTACTCTTATTTAACTGTTGTAGATGATTCAAAAATGACTAAAGAAGAATATGAAGATTATTTATTTGAACATTATACAGATGAAGATGATGAGGATGAAGAAGAAGTAGAAGAAGATGAGGAAAAAGAGGAAGAAAAATATTCATACTTTAATCCTAATGTTGAAATAAAATTAAGTGATGCAAGAAAGATTGATAAGACTTTAAATGTTGGTGATACTATTGATACAGAAGTGACACCAAAAGACTTTGGGCGTGTTGCGACTTCTACTGCAAAACAAGTAGTAGTTCAAAAAATTAGAGAAGCTGAGAGAAATAGTATCATGGCAGAGTTTGGTGATAAGCAAGATGAAATGTTAGTTGGTACAGTAGCTTTGGAAGATCCAGATAACTATTATATAGATTTAGGTCGTACTAATGGAATATTACCTAAGAAAGATATTATTCCAGGTGAAAAAATAGAAATGGGTAGCCAAATAAAAGTTTATGTTACTAAAGTTGATAATAATGGTAAGAGCCTATTAGTTTTACTTTCACGTGTACATTATGGTTTTGTTAAGAGATTATTTGAACTTGAAATACCTGAACTTAGTGATGGAACAGTTCTTTTATATAGTGTAGCAAGAGATGCTGGTTCAAGAAGTAAGGTAGCAGTTTATTCAGAAAATCCTAATGTAGATCCAATAGGAGCATGTATTGGAGAAAAAGGAAGCAGAATTGCACGTATTATTAATGAATTAGGTGGAGAAAAAATAGACGTTGTTAGATATGATAAAGATCCAGCAGTTTTTATTGCTAATAGTTTAAGTCCTGCTAAGAATTTAACAGTAATTATTACTGATCCTAAAAAACAAGAAGCAATGGTAATAGCAGATGATGATAACTTCTCTTTAGCTATCGGAAAAAGAGGTCAAAATGCAAGACTTGCTAGTAGATTAACACACTATAAAATAGACATAAAAACTCGTGAACAAGCAAGTGAAAATGGAATAAACATTAGAACAGAAGAATAGGTGATAACATGAAACAAAAAAAAATACCTATGAGAAGTTGTGTTGTGACGGGAGAAAAACTTCCTAAACGTGAATTGTTAAGAATCGTTAGAACAACAGACGGAACGGTTGTTTGTGATTTAAGTGGAAAAATTAATGGCCGTGGTGCATATATTAAAAAAGATGTAGATGTATTAGAAAAGGCTAAAAAAACTAAAATATTAGAAAAAAGATTAGAATGTACAATTAGTGATGAAACATATGAAGAGGTAAAAAATGAAATAGAAAAAATGTAAGAAAGTGAGGTGGTTTTCATGATGAGTTTATTGGAGTATGCAAATGATGTAAACTTAGACATTGAAAAAATAAAAGAAATTTGTAAGGAATTAGGGATAAATAATATTGATCCTTCATCATTATTATCTGAGACAGATATTGTAAAATTAGATAATTATATTTCTTCAAATAATATGGAGGATTCTTCAGAAATTAGTGAAGAACTTAGTGAATATTTGGAAGATGAAAAAACCTATGATAAAGCTTTAGAGATGACTGAAGGATCTAAATTTGACTTTGATAATGAAGATAAATTTGAAAAAGTTAAATCAAAACAAAAGAGACAACAGGATGCTAAAAAGAATTTTCAAGCAGAAAAGAAAAAGATGTATAAACATCGTGAAAAATTACAAAGTAATGTTCAAGATATAGATTCGAATGTTATTCTTTATAAAGATGGAATGACTGTTTCTGAGCTCGCTACAGCTTTAAATGTAAGTGGGGCTTTACTTATAAAGAAGTTAATGGAACTTGGAATAATGGTTAATTTGAATCAAAGTGTTGATTTTGAAACTACTGAGGTTTTAGTTAGTGAGTTTGATAAGGTTCTAAAGAAAGAAGAAACAGCTGATATTTCAAATTTTGAAAGTTTTGAGATTGAAGATAGGGAAGAAGATTTAGTAAAACGTCCTCCTGTTGTAACAATTATGGGTCATGTTGATCATGGTAAAACAACTTTACTTGATTATATTCGTAAGAGTAAGATTGCAAGTTTAGAAGCTGGCGGTATTACACAGGCTATTGGAGCTTATTCTGTTACTTGTAATGGAGAAAATATTACATTTATTGATACACCTGGACATGAAGCATTTACACAAATGCGTGCTAGAGGGGCAAGTGTTACTGATATAGTAATAATAATAGTAGCGGCAGATGATGGAGTTATGCCTCAAACAAAAGAAGCTATCGATCACGCTAAAGCAGCTGGTGTTCCAATTATTGTTGCAATCAATAAAATAGATAAAGAAGGAGCAAATGTTGATCGTGTATTAACTCAGTTAGTAGAAAACGGTCTTACACCAGAAGAATGGGGTGGAGATATTATTGTAAATCGTATCTCAGCTCATACTGGTGAAGGTGTTAACGAACTTTTGGAAAGTATCTTATTAGTTGCTGAAATGAATGAATATAAGGCAAATCCTTCACGTTATGCTAGTGGTGTAGTAATTGAGTCAAGACAAGATAAAAAAGTTGGAAATGTAATAAGTTTATTAATTCAAAATGGTACTTTAAGACTTGGTGATCCTGTTGTTATTGGTACTAGCTTTGGTAAAATAAGGACTTTAAAAAATGACTTAGGGGAGAATATTGTTGAAGCTCTTCCTTCTACCCCTGTTGAGGTAACTGGATTTGCAAATATTCCAAGTGCAGGTGACAAGTTCATGGCGTTTGAAACTGAAAAAGAGGCAAAACAAATTGCTAATGAAAGAAGTCTAAGAGAAAAAGAGAAACACTTTAATAATCAAAAGATTAGTTTTGATGATTTATTTGATAAAATAAAAGAAGGTACTAAGACTATTAATATTGTTTTAAAAACAGATGTTAATGGTAGCTTAGAAGCTGTAAAATCTTCACTTGAAAAAATTGATGTTGATGGCGTAAAATTATCAGTCATTCATGGTAGTGTAGGAGCTATTACAGAGAGTGATATTGTTTTGGCAAGTGCCTCAAATGCTTTGATTTTAGGATTTAATGTTCGTGCTACTGCTAAAATAAAAGATACAGCAAATGAATATGGTGTAGATATAAAAACATATGATATTATTTATAAATTGGTAGAAGAAATGGAAAGTTCTATGAGAGGAATGCTAGAACCTACTTATGAAGAAAAAGTAGTTGGTACTCTAGAAATTAGACAAATATTTAAATTTTCTAAAGTGGGCTTGATTGCTGGATGTCATGTTTTAGATGGAGTTATTAAAAATAATGATAATGCTAGAATAATACGTGATGGTATAGTCGTTTATAATGGAAAAATTAAAACATTACAACATGAGAAAGATCAAGTAAAAGAAGTAAAGAAAGATATGGATTGTGGTATTACTTTAGAGAATTGTCAAGATTATAAAGAAAAAGATATTATTGAAGTATATCAACTAGTAGAGGTAGCTAAATAAGCTATCTTTTCTTGTGTGTATATTAGGGTGTAAAAAAATAATAAAAGATTCATCTTTTACATTTGATTGTCATATTTTGATTAAAATTGTTAATTTATATTTTAATATTTTGATGAATGTTTAAAGGGCAATAATAATATAACTAAATTAATATCCTCGTAAAAATTGTTTATATGTAGTAAAATATATGGAGAAGGGAAGTTGTAGTATGAAAAAAATAGAATTGCTTAGTCCAGCAGGTGATTATAAATCTTTAGAAATGGCAATAGATGCCGGTGCAGATGCTGTTTATGTTTCGCTAAAAAGTTATGGTGCTAGAGCTTTTGCTCCTAATTTTACAATGGATGAAATAAAATCAGCAATTAAACTATGTCATTTGTATGGTGTTCGTTTATATGTTACAATGAATACTTTGGTTAAGGATACAGAAGTAGATGACTTTTTAGAAAAGGTTAAATTCTTGTATTTAGAGGGTGTTGATGCTCTTATAATGCAGGATTTAGGAATGATTTGTTTAGTTAGACAAATGTATCCGGATCTTGAAATTCATGCTTCAACCCAGTTTAATAATAGTAGTAAAGATACTTTAATATTACTGAAAAAGTTGGGAGTAAAGAGAGCTGTTTTATCTAGAGAACTTTCAATAGATGAAATTAAGATGATGGATGTTGATATTGAAAAAGAAATATTTATTCATGGAGCATTGTGTGTTAGTTATTCTGGATGTTGTCTTTTTAGTAGTATGATAGGACACAGGAGTGGTAATAGGGGTGAATGTACTGGATGTTGTCGTCTTCCTTATAAATTAGAAACAAATGGAAAAATAGTTAATTCTGGTTACTTGTTAAGTATGAAGGAATTAAATACTACTAAAAGAATTAAAGAATTATTAAATAGTGGAGTTTGTTCTTTAAAAATAGAAGGAAGAATGAAGTCAAGTTCTTATGTTTATTTTATTACTAAATTTTATAGGATGTTAATAGATGGAGTAGATGTAGATATAGATAAGGAAGAGGAAAAACTAAAAATACTATTTAATAGAGAGTTTACCTTTGGTCATTTATTTAATATTAATGATTCTAATTTATTAAATACAAAATCTCCAAATCATCAGGGAAAAACAATTGGAAAAGTAATTAGTGTAAATAAAAATAAAATTAAAATTAAACTTGATTATCCGTTACATCAAGAAGATGGTATTAGATTTATGGAAAGTAAGAAAGGATTAGTAGTTAACTTTTTATATGATAAAAACAATAAGCTTACTTCATGTGCTGAAAATATTTGTTATGTAGATAATAAAATTGGACTTACAAGTTTAGATAAGGTAAATTTAACTAGTTCTAAGGTCTTAGAAAAAGAAATTTTAGCATATGAAAAAAGAAAAGTAGATGTTTCATTTAAATTAGTAACTAAGGCATCTGAACCATTAAAATTAATAGTAAGTGATGGTATAAATAAGGTTTTACTTACAGGCAAAATAGTAGCTAAGGCATTAAATAGTCCTACTACTGAAGATAGAATTAGAAAACAATTACAAAAAACAAATGATACAGTATATAGAGTTAAAGATATTACTGTAGATATGGATGAACAGTTATTTATTCCAATTAAGGAACTTAATGAAATTAGGAGAGAAATTTTAGATAAACTTACTGAATTAAGGACAAAAGTTAAGGAAAAAAGGATTTGTGATGTAAATTTTTCAAAACTTGATGTAGAAGTTTTACCAGCTAAATCTATATTGGTTAATGATCTAGCTAACTTTTTAAAAGCAATAGATGATAAATATGATAGAATATATGTGACAAAAAAAGACATTTATGATAAATATAAGAATAAGTATCCGAATATATATTATAGTGGAAGGCGTAATTTATTAAATGTTTGTTTTTATGAAAAGAATTTAATTCATGATATTTGTTTAAGTAAAACTAAGAATGATATTTGTGATTATACCTTTAATGTTTTTAATAGATATACAGTTTATTATTTACATAAAATGGGTTATAAATGTGTAACTTTATCTTTAGAACTTACTTATGAGGATATTAAATTATTACAAAAGGAATTTGTTGCAACATTTGGTTTCAAGCCAAATCTTGAAGTCTTTGCTTTAGGTAGAGCAGAACTTATGATTATAAAGGGAGATTTATTGAAGTGTAGAGATACTAGTTTCTTAATAGACAGTAAAAATAGAAGATTTCCAGTATTTTATGATGGCGTCTATACTCATGTTTATAACTATTTAAAAAGAAATAAACTTGACTTTTATGAACATAATCTAGATGAAGTTAGTTTAAGAGTTGATACGACATTTATGTAAAGAATAAAAATTATAATATCTAAAAATAAAAAAATGTGTTAAACTAATTATAGATATGCGAATGGTGGTGAGTATTAATGACAAATAGTAATAAGAAAATAGTTAAGAATTATTTCATTTTGGCCTTGATATTTTTAGCTGTTGTTTTACTTGTGTGGTATATTTGTAAATGGTATACGGTTTGTAATGATTACAAAAAAGAAATTCCGGTTATTAGAGGAACTCTTAATTATGAAATAACAGAAAGTGACTTTGAACATTATATTTTAGAAAATCCTAGTAGTGTTGTTTATATGTGTACAGCGAGTGAAGAAAAATGTAGAAATTTTGAAAAAGACTTTAAAAAGATAGTTGTTGCGAAAAATTTACAAGATAGTATTATTTATTTAAATTTAAGTAATACAGATATTGATAGTTTTGTAAAAGATTTTAACAATAAATATAATTATAAGATAAAACTTACAAAGAATTATCCTTTACTAGTAGAATTTACAGATGGAAAAGTAACTGGACTTGTACAAGGAGAGAATGGTAATAGTTTATCTATTTCAAAAATGAAACAATTTATAGAAATACATAAGATAGGAAAGACTAATTAGTCTTTTTCTTTTAGAGGAGGTAGTTATGAATAATATAGTTTTATTTGAACCAGAAATTCCACAAAATACAGGAAATATTATGAGAACTTGTGTTGCGACAGATACAACACTTCATTTGATCAAACCATTAGGTTTTGTGTTAGATGATGCTCATTTAAAGAGAAGTGGAGTAAATTATATTGATAAGTTAAGATATCATGTTTATGAAAATTTTGATGATTTTGTTAGTAAAAATAAGGGAGAATATTATTTTTTCACAAGATATGGTCATATACCACATACTAGTTTTGATTATAGTAATAAAAGTAATGAAGAACTGTATTTTATATTTGGAAAAGAATCTACCGGCCTTCCTAAAGAAATACTTAAAGATCATTTAGATAAATGTATGAGAATACCTATGAGCGCTAATGTAAGAGCTCTTAACTTATCTAATTGTTGTGCTATTGTGATATATGAGGCCTTAAGGCAACAAAATTATAATAATCTTTTAAGAGATGAACCACATAAGGGTGTTGATTATTTAGAAAGAGAAGATTAATAGATAAAAAATAATGCTTAAAATGTTTGAGCGTTATTTTTTCTTTTAAATAAATTTACATCGATTTGTATACATGCTATAATTACTGTAAAGATAAGAAATGGGGAAGAAAAATGGTATTTAGAAAACCGTATGCATTTTTAATTAAAAATTTTAAGAAAATACATATATTAATGCTTATACTATGGGGATTTGTTTACTATAAAATATATAATTTAAGGTCATTTGTCAAAGAATTCGTATCATTTGGGACATATAATGAAAATTTAGAGGGTATTTCTACTAAAGTGACAGCATCACTTTTTGTTGCGGCAATATTTTTAATATTAATTAGTATTGCCTTATTGTTTTTACTTAGACATAAGAAAAAACCATGGAAATTATATTTAGTAATAATAGTTGAATATATTTTAATGATTTATGATTGTGCTTCTTTGTTGTCATTTTTTAATAGTTATACAAACGATAACCTAATATCAGAGGTTTTTATATATCGAGATATTTTAAATATAGTAAATATTATACAATATTTTGTACTAATAATATTATTAATGCGTATTACAGGGCTAGATTTAAAAAAATTTAGTTTTAATACAGATCAAGAATTTTTAGAACTTAGTAGTCAAGATAGAGAAGAATTTGAAGTAAATATTGAAATTGATAAACATTCATTTATTAGAAAGTACAATTCTTTAAAGAGAAACATAAATTACTTTTATCAAGAACATAAATTTTTATGTAATGTAGCCATTGTTTTAATAGTTGTTAGTTTAGTAGGTTATAATTATTATCATTTTGGAATTAAAAATAAGAGTTACAAAGAAGGAGAAACTTTTTCTACTGGTATTTATAGTATTAAAATAAATAATGCTTATGTTACTGATAAAGATACGATGGGTAATTTAATAGAGAAAAATAATAAATTTGTAATTATTGATGTAACAATGAAAAACAATTCACATGAAAAAATAGAACCAAATTTTAGCAGATTTCATTTAATGAATAAAAATATTAATAGAGTAAATACCATTTATTATGATAATTCATTTACTGATATGGGAAAAAGTGTTGCGGTAGATAATGAAATTAGTGGTGGTGAAGAAAAGAGATTTATTTTGGTTTATAAGGTTTCTAATAAACTTGATAACAAATATTTCACTTTATATTATCAAGAATATCAAGGAGTTAATAAAACATATTTAAGGAAGATAAAACTTAATATAAATGAT
>ULXZ01032602.1_pt1 | contig 15041 bp, 10 predicted proteins | sample 1961701 | NCBI WGS metagenome assembly ULXZ01 (sample SAMEA4835850, study PRJEB28245) | human gut metagenome | biome: gut microbiome; material: fecal sample | place: Denmark | collected 2008 | reverse complement strand
AGTGATAAATTATCAATCTTTTTAAAAAGATATTAGTATTACTACAACTTTTTTTTGAGGCTATGTTGGAAGAGATTCAAACAATAGATAAAAAAGAAAAGCCAACAGACTGAAAAAGGGTTAATTCAGTTATTATGCCGTTTGCGGTATTCATTCGGTAAACTCCCTGTGTATTTTTTGAACGTTCGGGAGAAATGACTTTGGGATGAAAAGCCAAGATAGGCACTTATGGAAGTAATAGGTTTATCCGTGTAGCGGAGGAGGCGTTTTGCCTCTTCCGTTTTTTCTTTTAGGATAAAGTCGGTAAGAGTCATATTCGTTTCCTGCTTGAATTTGACGGCCATCCATGAACGGTTCATAAACAATGCTTTTGCCATTTCTTCCGTAGAAATAGGTTCGGATAAATGATGATGAACATAGTTTGTTATATCTGCAATGAATTTAGATGGAACTTTAACAAGTCGCAGTTTTTCAACTCTCTGTGTATATTCGAATATCATATGGTATTGCAGATTTGTGATTTGTTCTATTGTGTTCATTAGTTCACATTTTTGAATATAGGCATCGCTTAGCGTGAACGCATCATCTATATCCATTCCGCCCCTGATTGCAGCCCTTGACGCCAATGCCGCAGTTATGATAAAGGTGTTTTTTAATTGACGGATCTGATCGAAAGCGAGAGTTCCGCCATGGACGGCAGGTATATCTTTTATCCATTCTCTCAACCGAAGGGTGTCGCCTTGGCGAATGAAGTTCAAAATCGTCTGTTCGAGAGCAAGAGTATTATGTAATTCCGGTAGTTCGGCGGTATTTATATCGCGGTCGAATTGAAAAATGGCGCGTTCGCTTTCTGCCGGCATCGTTAATTTTTCCTGTTCTTTTTCATGAATCGCTATATCGTTTATAGTTAATTTTTCATTGTTGACAATATAATTAACGACGCATAATATCTGCAAAATGCTGTCGAGCGGCATGGGGAGGATGCTGTGCATTCCATCAAGGAATTCCTTTGTTTCGTCTTTGGTAACGTCACAGAGAAAAGCCAGTTCGCGAAGTGTTTGATCAGATTGCTTTACCTGAAACGTAGGTCCGATGATGATTTTATATTCGCCGCTGTTCAAAATGCCGTAATAATGAAAATAAGGTGTAACAAAGTAGCTAACGTGGGAATCGACGGCAAGAATTTCGTCTCTGAAAGCCGTTATAGGGTCTTTAGGTAGATAAACTACAGAGCGGTAAAAAATTTGCGCGGAGTTTTGAAATATGCGGATTGGCATTCCGGCAAGATTCCCGATTGTGGTGCAGATATAGTTTAAATCAATGTTTTCCATGCGACTCCTCCAATCTCACAACAATTATAACGAAAAACAAACAAAAATGCAAGACTTATACTTGATAAAAGTTGTATAATGAGTGTAAAAAAATAACAAGGAGTATATTTTAAAATGGATATACGGCGATTGCTGTCTAAATTGACAGTCGAGGAAAAGGCGGCTCTCGTTTCAGGTACTGACTTTATGTATACAAACATTGTGCCTCGGCTCGGAATACCGTCGCTCCACATGTCGGACGGTCCTCACGGATTGCGCGTCCAGACGGAGGGAGGGGACAACGGCGTAACGAGCAGTCTTCCTGCTACGGCTTTTCCCACGGCGGCAACCGTTGCGAGCGGCTGGAATCCTGAAAATTCATACAGAATAGGAAGAGCTATCGGGAAGGAAGCGCACAAATACGGCATCCACGTAGTGCTCGGCCCCGGCGCGAATATTAAGCGCAACCCGACGGCGGGACGCAACTTTGAATACTTTTCCGAAGACCCGTACCTTGCGGGGAAAATGGCTGCCGCCGAGGTGAACGGTATTCAAAGTGAGGGCGTGGGCGTTTCCGTCAAGCATTTTGCTCTCAACAATAGTGAGAATTACCGCTTTATGGGCGAAAGTATCGCAGATATGAGAGCAATCCGCGAAATTTATCTCAAAGTGTTTGAGATAGTTGTGAAAGAATCGCACCCCGCCACAATGATGTGCGCCTATAACAAAATAAACAGCGTATACTGCTGCGAAAACAAGTGGCTGTTGACCGACGTTCTTCGCAGGGAATGGGGCTTTGACGGGCTTGTGATGACCGACTGGGGTGCCATGCACGACCGCGTAAAGTCATTGCAGACGGGGCTTGATCTCGAAATGCCGGGGGATACAAATATCTGTCGCAGATGGATACTGGATGACGTAAAAGACGGTACGCTTGCCATGGAGGACTTGGACAGGTGCGTCGCCAATATCCTTCGCGTCATTGAAAAGTATGCTAAAAAGATGGCGGATGACTGCGATTTTGAAGCAAACGACCGCCTTGCCTGCGAAATCGCCGAGGATTGTGCCGTGCTCCTGAAAAACGACGGTGTTCTTCCTCTGGCGGCGGATAATAAAATTCTTGCCGTCGGCGACCTGTTTGAGAAGATGCGATATCAGGGCGCGGGCAGCTCGATGATCAATCCCACGAAGGTGACTTCTCCTAAGGCAGCCTTCGATTCGATGGGTATCCCGTATGTTTTCAGACGCGGCTATGCGGAAAACAGGCTCGAACCGCAGAAGGAATTTATTGTTGATGCGGTTGCCGCGGCGGAGAAGTACGAAACAGTTCTTGTATTCGCAGGACTTACCGATTATGTGGAGAGCGAGGGCTGCGACAGGGGAAATATGCGTCTGCCCGAAAATCAGCTTGTCCTCATCGATGCGCTTTGCAAGACTGGTAAAAAGGTAATTGTAGTGCTATTCGGTGGCTCTCCCATGGAACTGCCGTTTGCAGATGAAGTCAGTGCAATACTCAATATGTACTTGCCCGGACAGAATGGCGGAACGGCGTGCGCAAATCTCCTGTTTGGCAAATCAAACCCTTCGGGCAGGCTTGCAGAAACATGGCCGTTAAAGTATGAGGATGTGCCTTTCGGAAACGAGTTCGGTAAGACTATCAATGAAGTCTATAAAGAGAGCGTATTTGTCGGTTATCGCTATTATGCGACGGTGAAAAAGCGGGTACGCTATCCGTTCGGCTACGGGCTGTCCTATACGACATTTGAGTATTGGGATATGAAAGTACGGGAGAACGGGGAGAAAATCACCGTTTCCTGTGAAGTTGCAAATAACGGTAAACGCGACGGCGCAGATGTCGTGCAACTCTATGTAAAGGCACCGCAAAGCAATATCTTCAAACCGGAACGCGAACTCCGCGCTTTCCAAAAGGTCTATGTGAAAGCGGGCGAGAGCGTCAAGGTGGAGCTTACGGTTTCTAAGGCAGATTTAAGATATTTTGACATCAAGGAAAATGACTGGGTGTCAGAGGGCGGAGAGTATGAATTGCAACTCTGTTCGGACAGTCAAACGGTCATTCTTTCAAAGTCTGTTCAAATCGAAGGCAAAAATATTTCTCCGTACAGCGAGGAAATCGGCAAAGTTTACACCGGGGCGAGCTTTATCGGGCTGACAAACTCCCTGTTTGAAAAAATGAGCGGGGAAAGCATCCCCCCTGTGCCTCCCGAAAAGCCGCTTCGCCTTGAATCGCGCTTTACAGATCTTCGGGCAACGTTTATGGGAAGAATCCTGTTTAACGCGGTTCTCGGCGTGGCGAGAAAGCAAATGAAAGAAGCGCAGAAATTGCCCGAAGGGACAGAAAAAGATAATAAGATCAAAGGGGCAATGTTTATGCGCAGGATTTTAGAAAGCAATTCCATCGTCTGTATGTCGATGTCGGCTGGAAAATCGATGCCATACAATTTTGCCATGGGATTTGTTCATTTGGTGAATGGACATTTGATAAAAGGAATCAAGTGCTTCTGCACAAAAATAAAAGTTCCGGCTTTGCCGAAAGAAAAGGAGGAAAAAAGGTAATGGCTACTGTGGGAAAAATGTTGAGCGGAAGAATTTTCAACAGCCGCATACGTTCAAGAAACGTTGAGGGAAAGGAAAAGTGGATAGGCTACCTTTTAGGCCCGTGCGGGGCGTTGCTCATCAACGCCATACTCGGAGGCTCATTTCTCAACCAATACTGGACGGACGTTCTTAAAATAGGCGGGTTGTGGGGAGGCGCCTTTTTGGTGGTATTCCCTATAATTTCAAAAATTATCGACGCCATAACCAACTTTATTATGGGTTGGATAATCGACCGCACAAAAAGCAAACAGGGTAAGGCAAGGCCATATCTGTTATTGTCGGCAATCCTTGTTCCCGTAACGGGCATTTTGCTGTATACGGTCCCCGATATGGCCGTCGAATGGCAGGCCGTGTGGGTAATGATTTCGTATAACCTGTTCTTTGCGTTTGCATACACCATCTATAACATGAGCCATAGCATGATGGTTCCGCTTTCAACGCGCAACTCAACGCAGCGCGGCGTGCTTTCGGTATTCAACCAGGTAGCTACCGTTATGGTGACGGGTATTCTAGCCGCGCTCATTTTCCCCACTGTCATTTTGCCTATAATAGGCAGCAGTAAGGGCGCATGGATAGGCGCAATGTCTATAATCTGCATAGCCATGTTGCCGCTTATGGTGTTGGAATATTATTACACAAAAGAACGCGTGACGGAAGAACTCGGCAAAACCGAAACGGTAAAAGTGCCGTATGTCATGCAGATAAAGGCTGTGTTTACCGATAAGTATATGGCGCTTTTGCTTGTGTACTTCCTTATATACACAATCGGTTCCACCCTTAAAAATACGGCGCTCGTATATTATTGCAATTACGTCCTCGGCACTTATAACGACGGCGTTACGCAGATGCTCATCTCCGTAATAGGCGGAATACCCATGGGCATAGGCATCTTTGCCGTCTGGCCGCTGGCAAAAAGATTCGGCAAAAAGAATGTATCTGTTGCGGGATTTATATTGTACGCGTTAGGCAGTGCCATTTGCTGGATGGTTCCCTCCAACATTGGCGTTGTTCTGACGGGGCAGTTTATAAAGAATATCGGCGGCTTGCCCTGCGCGTACATATTCATGTCGCTCTTTGCCGATTCTTTCGACCATCTGGAATGGAAAACGGGATATAGGAGCGATACGTTGGCAATGTCTATCTATTCGACGATAGTCGTAGTTTTGCTTGGCGTGGGCGTTGCAATTTTCAATGCATGCCTCAATGCAAGCGGCTACATTCCTCCCGTCAATGCCGCAACTATTGCCGACGCCGAGGCTGTTCTGGCGGAGAACGGCTGGCTTGCACAGCTTGCGCTGGGTGATTATAAAGCTCTGGTTGACGGCACGTTTACGATAGGCATACAGCAGCCGGACAGCACTTTAAATGTGATTTCCTTCTTGTTCGTAGGGCTTGAAGTTATAACGGGTATTATAAGTGCCGTTCTGCTTGCATTTGTCAACGTTGAAAAAACATTGACTAAAAAGCAGACGATTATACGCGAACGCCAGAAGAAGGCCTGTGAAGACAGCGGCAAAGTATGGGTAGAGCCCGAAGTTCAGATTGAAATGGAGCAGAAGGCCGCAGATGAAGAGGCGGAAGAAATTTACCGCAAAGAGCTCAAAGAGCGTTGTGAAAAGAAAGGACTCGATTACAACCTTGAACTTGAAAAACATATCGAGTCAATACGGGTAAAAGAGGAAAAACAGGCCGAAAAGGAGAAGCTGGCTAAAATCAAGGCGGAGGAAAAGGAAAAGATAGCAGCCGATAAGCAGGCCGATAAACTTGCAAAAATGACGCCCGAACAGCGCGCAAAGCGTGACGCCCGCATGGAAAAACGCAGGGCGCGCGAAGATGCCGCATGGGAGATTGAGCGTGAAAAGGGCGAGAGAGCTTATAATAAGATTCAGGCTATGCTCAAAGAATACCTTGCAGCCAAAAAAGGAAAGATGAAAGAATGATAAATACGGCCGGATATAAAATTTGCGATATCGAAAAGGAAAACGGCCCACTTGCGCTTGAAATAGCGGCGGAAGGCATAGTTTTGCTTGAAAACAGCGGCGCGCTGCCTTTGAAAAGCAAAAATGTGGCGCTGTACGGTTCGGGCGCCCGCAACACCTGCAAGGGCGGGACGGGCAGCGGCGAAGTCAACAACCGCAGAAACATCAATGTGGAAGAGGGGTTGGAGCTTTGCGGCTTCCGTGTGACCACCAAGGGCTGGCTGGACGACTGCGATTCACAGATGGCGCGTGAAGAAGAGGCGCGCGACGCAAAAATCAGACAGATAGGCAAAAAGTACAGTGTATTCCGCTTCTGGGAGCTGATGAACGAACTGGCTCTTCCGATAATTTACCCCAAGGGGCGGGATATAACGCAGTCCGACGTGGCCGCCTCCGATACCGATACCGCCGTATATGTTCTGACCCGCCAGGCGGGCGAAGGCGGCGACAGGCGCAACGTAAAGGGGGAATATTACCCTACGGATAAGGAACTGCGCGATTTGCAATTTCTTGTTGCGCATTATAAAAATACCATACTCGTCATAAATGCGGGCGCATGCATAGATATGGCGCAACTGCTTGCGGCAAAGCCGGGCGCCGTAATATTTATGGGTCAGGCGGGTCAGGCTGGCGGGCTTGCGCTTGCGCAGCTTATGAGCGGCAGCCGCAATTTCTCCGGCAGACTGGCAGCTACATGGCCGAAAGACCTTGCCGACCTTCCTTGTTCCGATTCATACAGTTTTCTGGACGGAAATACAGAAAAAGAAATATACAAGGACGGGATATATGTAGGCTACCGCTACTACGACACGTTCGGCACAGAGCCGATGTATGCCTTCGGCTACGGGCTCTCCTATACGCGTTTCAATATATCGGCCGAGGCAGAGCTGAACGGTTCGCGTATTTCCGTATGCGCAAAAGTAAAAAATATCGGCAGCGTTGCAGGCAAGGAGATCGTTCAGGTCTATATCTCCTGTCCCGGCGGTAAAATCGCGCGTGAGTACCAGCAGTTGGCGGCATTCGCAAAGACGCGCAGACTCGATGCCGGAGAGAGCGAAGAAGTGAATCTTGGGTTCGACATCTCTGATTTTGCGGCATACGACGAAGAAAATTCGTGCTTCGCGCTTGAAAAGGGCAGCTACCTGATAAGGGTGGGCAATAGTTCGCGCAATACTGAGTGTATTGCCTCGGTCGTTTTAAGCAAAAACGTTATAACCGAACGGTGCAGGGCGATAGGCGGTGCGCGCGGCCGCGTGCGCGAAATACAGGCTCCCGCATGTTGCCGCGGCGCAGAATGTGCCGGCAAAGTGTTGTATCTCGACGAAAAGGCCGTTGCAGTCATAAAGCACGATTATTCCGCGCCGTATGTAAAAATTCTGCCCGAGGCGGCGCGCATGACGGATAAGGAGCTTTCCGATATTTGCGTAGGCGATCCTGCGCTCATGAGCGGAGGTATTCCCGATGTGGTCGGCGCGTGCGGGCAGATAGATAAAAAGGTTTGCAAAAAATACGGTTATTTCCCCGCAGTAATGGCGGACGGCCCTGCGGGAATAAGAATTGCAAGGGAGTATGCCGTAGAGCCGGGCGGAAAAATAAAAACAAAGGGCAAGCTCCCGCAGGAACTTATAAAGGCTAAAAAGCTGTTCGCTTGGCTCGACCGCATATGGGGCAGGCACAGCAAGCGCGCAAAACAGGTTTATCAGTTCTGCACTGCCTGGCCCGTTGCCGCCGTGCAGGCGCAGACATTTTCTCCTGCGCTGATTAAAGAAGCGGGCAGGGCGATTTCTGCTGAGATGGTCAGATACGGTGTGGGCATATGGCTTGCGCCGGGAATAAATATTCAGCGTCACCCGCTGTGCGGAAGGAATTTTGAATATTATTCGGAAGACCCCGTACTCACCGCCGCGATGGCCTGCGCCGTCGTCTCCGGCGTGCAGGAAGATTCGCGTTGCGCGGTAACGGTAAAACACTTCTGCTGCAATAATCAGGAGGATAACCGCATGAAGTCTTCGAGTGAGATAAACGAAAGGGCTATGAGGGAAATTTACCTCAAAGCGTTTAAACTCGTTGTAAAAAATGCGCGGCCCGAATGTATTATGTCAAGCTACAACAAGGTGAACGGAACTTACGTAAACAGCTCTTCTGACCTTATAAACGGCGTTTTGCGCTGCGAGTTTGGGTTTGAAGGAGTTGTTATGACCGACTGGCAGAGCGTTGCCGTCGGGCAGGCAGACGCAGGCGAAGTCCTTTCGGCTGAAAACGACCTTATAATGGCTGGAAATAAATATCAGCATAAAGCGCTGCTTGGCGCCGTAAAGTCCGGCAGAACAGACAGACTGCATCTGCAAAGGTGTGCAAGCAGAATACTTTCGCTGTGCAAAAAACTGCATCTATGAACAAAGGAGCGGGCAATGGAAGGCAAGGTGCTTTTTCCGGGAGGTAAGTGCAAAGCGGTAACGCTTTCATACGACGACAATATGTTGCAGGACGAGCGTTTACTTGCAATATGTAAAAAATACGGGCTAAAAATTACATTCAACATAAACAGCGGAATCTTTCTGCCGTCATGGATAAAAATATCAGCAATATACCGAATTTTAAGCAAAAACAAGGCCAGGCAGATTTTTGATTCCGATATATGCGAAATAGCCTCTCACGGGTATTTTCATAAAAATCTGGCAAAAATGAGCTTTCGCGGCATTGCAAAGAATGTTTCACATGATGTGAAAGAGCTTGAAAAAATTTTCGGCAGAAAAATAACGGGCCACGCATACCCCATGGGGCAATTTAACCAAGATGTTAAAAACGTTCTTAAAGACAACGGAATTCTGTATGCGCGCACGGTAAAATCAACGCATGCATTCGGCTTGCCGAAGGACTGGTACGAGTGGAATCCCACCTGTCATCACGGGGAGGCGGGTACTATGGACGATATCGAGCGCTTTTTGCGTGACGACGGGGCTTTGCTGTTCTTCCTTTGGGGACATGCTTTTGAATTTGACCGCGACGACAACTGGGAGCTTATGGAAATAATAGCAGGCAGGCTAGGCGGAAGGGACGATATCTGGTATTGCACCAACGGCGAGTTGTATTCATGGCTTGCCCGTTTCCGTGCGGCTTCGGGTATATCGGCCACATAATTTAAGGAGAGATGTATATGTGTGACACCGTTATAGAAACGGCAAGGCTTTATCTGCGCCATTTCCGCAATGGAGACGAATACGATTTATTTGAATATCTGTCTGAACCGGAAGTCAACTGTTTTCTTCAAATGAAGACGGATGACCTGGCGCAGGCACAAAAGGCGGTGGAAGAGCGCATCGGCAATAAGAGAATGAAGAATTTTTTGCCGTCTGCCTTAAAGAGACTGGAAAGGTCATAGGCGAGGTGTTCTATTGCCGCGATAAGCAGGAAGACGATACCGTAAGTCCTTGCTGGATGTTTAACAAAAAGTTTCAGGGTAAAGGGTATGCCTACGAAGCTGCATCTGCGCTGCTCGACTATCTTTTCGGCAACCTTTCGGTGAGAAGAATTTACGCTTATACGGAAGATTACAATTTTTCCTGTCAGAGGCTGTGCGAAAAACTCGGCATGCGCAGAGAGGGACTTTTTAAGGAGTTTGTATCATTCATAAACAATCCTGACGGCTCTCCCAAGTACGAAAATACTATTCAATACGCCATTCTCAGAAAAGAATGGGCTGGCCGCAGGGCAGGCGGGCAAAGTCCGCGGCAAGGGATCTGACGGCGATAATTAGAGGTGATATATGGAAAGCTTGCTTTTGCATATTCTTGACGCAATATTCAAACGGATGCCTGCAAACGGCGACATTTATGCCGAAAGAAAAAATAACGCCGCGCGCCGTCCGCCGCGCCCGCCAAGGGGTGTTACGGTCGAGCGGACGGAGTTCGGCGGCATACCGTGCGAAGTGGTCAAAAAGGCCGGAAACACCCGCATTCCCGTGTTCTATATTCACGGCGGCGGTTTTACTACCGGCTCTGCGCGCGAACGCAGGGCAATAACCTTTTACCTGTGCGACAGGTTCGGCTTCGACTGTATTGCGTGCGATTATCGCCTTGCTCCCGAACATAAGCTGCCCGCAGCGCATGAAGATTGTTATGCGGCATACGGCGCCGTTGTACAAAGATATCCGCAAGTCGTTTTAATGGGTGAAAGTGCGGGCGGAACGCTCGCCGTATCGGTGGCAATGCGCGCTTTGAAAGAGGGTATTGCCCGTCCTGCGGCCGTGGCGGCATTCTCGCCTCTCGCCGCATTGAATACAGACTTGCCTTCGCACAAAACAAACGTAAAGACGGACTATATGTTAAAGCGCGACCCGTCCTCAGGCGAACTTTTAAAACTTATATGCCATGAAAATGCGGGCGTCGAATTTTTTAAAGACCCCATAATATCACCTGTTTACGGCACTTTCAACAATTTTCCGCCTTTTTTTTTATCGGCTTCCGATTCGGAAATTTTATATGACGATGCCGTAATGTTATACCAAAAGGCGGTCAACGACGGCGTAAAGGCACACATAGAGGTGATGAATGGCCTGCTGCATGCATGGCCGATAATAACGCAACTTCCCGAGGCGAGAAAGACATTGAAAAAACTTGACGTTTTTTTAAAAAATGCAGGCATATAGCCCACGGAATTTTAAGAGGAACAATATGAAAGCTATAAATTTAAAGACAGAGTATCTGGTAAATCCGATAGGCATCGACATAAAAAATCCCCGCCTTATGTGGAACTGCGAGGGCGGAAAAAAGCAGACGGCATACCGCATTATAGCCGTGTCGGACGGTAAAACAGTGTGGGACAGCGGAAAAGTGCAATCTTCCTCGATGCGCGCCGAATATCCCCTGCCGCCTAAATCGCGGCAGAAGGTGGAGTGGAGCGTAACCCTCTGGGACGAAAATGACAAAGAGGGGGAGAGCGCCTCGGCAGCGTTTGAATACGGGCTTTTAAATGCGTCCGACTGGCAGGCGAAGTGGATAAGCGGAAATTACAGGGTCAATAAAAGGAGGCGCTACCCCGTCGACTGTTTCAAAAAAGATTTTACCGCCATCGGTGTTGTAAAGGCGCGGCTGTACGTCACCGCCTGCGGGCTTTATGAAGTGAAGATAAACGGCGGGCGCGCGGGCAACTTTGTGCTCGCTCCCGGACATACCGACTACACAAAGCGCATACAGTACCAGACCTACGACGTAACCGAACTTATAAAGAGCGGCGCGAACGTAATCACCGCAGAGCTCGCTGACGGCTGGTACCGCGGCAGTTGCGGCGCGTGGGGCTTGCGCAATCAGTACGGCACGCAGACAAAACTTTTGGCTCAACTTGAACTCACCGACGGCAGCGGCAAAATCTCGCGCATAGTTACGGATGAAAGCTGGAAGTGGTCGGACAACGGCCCCATCACCTTTGCCGACAACAAGGACGGCGAAATTGTAGACGCGCGCAAAAAGCCCACATATTCGGGCAACGCAAAACTTGCAAAGTGCAAAGTCGTTCCCTCCGCCTCAAACAACGTTGCCCTCACCGAGCACGAAAGGTTTTCAAATCCCAAACTTATAGTCACCCCCAAGGGCGCAAAGGTGCTTGATTTTGGCCAAAACATAGCGGGATATGTGGCGTTTACCGTAAATGCAAGGGCTGGGCAAAGGCTGGTTTTGCGCTTCGGCGAAATGTTCGACGGTGAAGGCGAATTCACGCAGAAGAACATTCAATGCGCCACCAAAAAGCGCGCCACGCCGTTGCAGAAGATTGAGTACGTCTGCAAAGGCGGCGTAAATACATACAAGACAAAGTTCGCCATATTCGGCTTCCAGTATATGCTCGTCGAGGGCGACGCGGAGTGGAAAGCGGACGACTTTACGGCCGTCGCCGTGTATTCGGATATGCAGCCGACGCTCTCGTTCGACTGTTCGCACAATCTTATAAACAAGTTTGTGCAGAATACTATGTGGTCGGCAAAGAACAACCACGCCGACGTTCCCACCGACTGCCCCACGCGCGAGCGCCACGGCTGGACGGGCGACGCGCAGATATTTGTGAACACCGCAAGCTATCTGTTCGACTACGACTCATTCGCCCGCAAGTATATCGCGGACATGTGCGACGGCCAGCATAAAAACGGCTGTTTCAGGCAGATAACTCCGCGCGGCGGCATTGATTTTTACATGAATACGATGGATGGCTCTGCAGGCTGGTCGGACGCGGGCGTGCTCATTCCTTACAGGCTGTGGAAACAGTACGGCGACAAGCGCATAATCTCTGAAAACTATGCCGCAATGAAAAAATATGCCATGTTCAAAATAAAGACTTTGGGCAAGTGGTATTTAACGGCGCTCCCCACGGGCGTGGGGCTGAAATATAGAAAATATATCTCCAATTACGGCCAGTCCTACGGCGAGTGGGCGGAGCCCGTAGACGTCAACGCCTTCCGCATATCCGACTTTGTATGCCCCCACCCCGAAGAGACCACGGCATATGTCGTATATATGCTCGAACACATGGCTGAGATTGCTGCGGAGCTCGGCAAAAAGGATGACGAAAAATTATATAAAAAATATGCCGACAGGGCGCGCACGGGCTACCGCAGACTCGTTCAGACCAAAAAGTATTCATACGATACCGACCGCCAGGCAAAGCTGGTGCGGCCGCTGTATATGAACCTTCTTACGGGCGAACAGCGTGAATTTGCAAAAAAGCGACTCCTTAAAGCGCTGGATAATTACGGCTGGCGCCTAGGCACGGGATTTTTGTCTACTCCGTTTATTTTGTACGTGCTCGCCGATATGAACATAGAGTATGCATACCGCCTGCTTGAAAACGAAGAGATGCCCGGCTGGCTGTTCATGCCCAAGATGGGCGCGAATACCATATGGGAGAGCTGGGAAGGCACCAAGGCGCAGGGCGGCGTGGCTTCGCTCAACCATTATTCCAAAGGCGCTGTTTGCGAATGGCTCTTCGGCGAAATGTGCGGCATAAACGTAGACGGCGAAAACAAGTTCCGCATCGCCCCCAAACCCGGCGGCAGCTTGACTTATGCAAGGGCAGAATATCAGAGCGCATACGGAAAGGTGGTCTGCGGTTGGGAAAAGACGGAAAAGGGCTGCACATATGCCGTAACTATTCCCTCAAACTGCAAAGCGGAAATATTGCTTCCGAACGGCGAGAGCCACTCTGTAGAAGCAGGCAAATATACATATTCAATATAATTTATTCGGCATATCATTTCCTCTGTATCGTAAGGCATGCAGCGCTGAATGGCAATGCGTGCCGAACATGGGGAAAGCGGCTTAGTTAAGGAGGTATAAAAATGAAGGTGTTTATGATTGGTGGCACCGAGCTTTTGGGCTCTGAGGCCGCAAAGGAACTCATCGCAAGGGGACACGAGGTGACGAGCATCGCTCTCCCGCCTCTGCCGCAGGGCGCCGTTCTGCCGCCTGAAATGAAGATTGAATACGGCAACTATCTGGAAATGACCGACGACGAAATAAGGGCGCACTTCAAAGGTTGCGAAGGCTTTGTGTTCGCCGCCGGCGATAATCTACGATATATGTCGTCTGTCTGCCGTCCTCTTTCATGTCGAGGACGGTTATTTCGTCCATCTCTCCGTTGAGGGAGTGGATATGCGCCATATGACGAGATCAAGGATGCCGTTCTTCGGTATCTGGAAAACGATCCTGATCTCGATAAGAAAAAGTACAATGTTTCCCTCTCCGATGTGGAGATTGAAAACGTAGTTCATATTGAGCAACCGAGGGAAGGCGTCATTTCCTTTGATGTCATTGCCTCCTGCGATGTTGAGACTGTAGGTCGAAAAGGCAACGGCCAGTCTCGCTTTATAGAAAAGTGGGTATCTGCCCATTGCGAGGTTTCTATAGGGATCGAACTGACTGACTTCTCCGTGGTCAGTGTCGGGCATACCGAAGTACAGGAAGAAAGCGACAATGACCGATTCTCTGGCGAGCTGGTTCCAATCATCTCCCGTGACGATTTCGGCCGGGAGGCTACCCGCTTCCTCGAAAAGTACTATCCGCTGGCGCTGGAAAAACCTGTTCCTGTTCCGATCAGGCAAATTGCAGAAGACATGCAGCTTACGCTGGTGGAAGATACTCGTCTCTCCGATGCGCTTTCTGTGTTTGGAATTGTGGTCTTTGAGGATGGGAGCATCGTAGGCGCAGACAAAGAGGTGCTTGTCAGGAAAGCGAAACGCGGAACGGTTTATATTGATCCGCGAGTCTATTATGAGAAAACCTATGGCACCGTGAATAGCACGATTGCCCATGAGTGTTATCACTGGTATCGTCATCAGCCATACCATGCCCTGATGAAAATGATCGGTGCGAAGGATGATGTCGGCAAGGTAATCCGGTGTGCTATTCAGCCCAACGGCAAGGATACGGCAAAATGGAAAGCCGTGGACTGGCTCGAATGGCGGGCCAACGGCGTAGCAATGCACATTCTCATGCCGGTGCAGACATGCAAACAGACCATTGACCGGCTGATGCGGGAGCACTTTGATAATGCGGAACCGGAGTATAAACCGCTTGCACTGGAAACGGTCATTGATGAGCTGGCTCTGTATTATGGTGTGTCCCGACAGGCAGCAAAGACACGGATGCGTCAGTTGGGATACAACAATGTTGATAGTGTCTATACCTATGTAAGCGGGCATTATATTCCGCAGTTCTCTTTCGATCCGAGCTCGCTTGGCAGAAATCAAACCTATACCATTTCTGCAACAGATTTGTTTAAGGCCTATTGCTGCAGCAAGGATTTTAAAGAACTGATCGATTCTGGCAAAGCGCTTTATGTTGACGGTCATCTGTGCATCACCAAGCCTGAGTACATCGAGCATAACGAAGACGGTACATGCCGGATGACCGAGTATGCTCTTGCCCATGTGGACGAGTGCTGCTTTGTTTTCAATCTGGGATATACAAATGCGTGGTACGCAATGGCGACGGACGAGCCCCTGCCGTTGGAGGATCGCGATGAAACCGCAAAGCAGTTGGAAGCGCTGGCAGACGGCGGCGACCGATACGCACAATATCTGACGGGAATCCTCTATCGCGATGGCGGGCTGTTGATTCCGGATGCGGAAAAGGCACAGCACTATCTGGAA
>ULXZ01065405.1_pt1 | contig 15044 bp, 8 predicted proteins | sample 1961701 | NCBI WGS metagenome assembly ULXZ01 (sample SAMEA4835850, study PRJEB28245) | human gut metagenome | biome: gut microbiome; material: fecal sample | place: Denmark | collected 2008 | reverse complement strand
CGAATGCATCAAAAAGCAAACGCTTGCGCTTATCGCCGATGCCATCTATGTTATCAAGCTCGCTCATCAGTGCGCTCCTAACGTGGAGACTTCTGTGGTAGGATATTGCGAACCTGTGCGCTTCGTCCCTTATGCGCTGAATAAAATGCAGCGCGCCGTCGCCGCGGGGAAGGATTATGCTCTCCTCCCTGTCAGGAACGATTATTTCTTCGTTGCGTTCGGCAAGGCCTATTGCCGGAATGTAATCAAGCCCAAAGCGGCTGAGCACCTCCAGCGCAACGTTAAGCTGCGTCCTGCCGCCGTCCGTTATCAATAAATCGGGCAGCTCGGCAAATTTTTCATCATTCTGGGTCACCTTTTCAAACCGCCTTGTCAGCGCCTCCCGCATGGCGGAAAGGTCGTCCCCGCCGTGGTTCAGCTTCAGCTTAAAGCGGCGGTATTCCTTGGGGGCTTTTTTGCCGTCTATAAACACCACCATGCCGGAAACCGTGTCCCTGCCGCGTATGTGCGAATTATCGAAGCATTCTATGCGCCGCGGCAGCTCCTCAAGCCCTATATGCCCGCACAGCTTGGCAAGCGCGCCCTCCCCGCGTTCCCATGAGCGGTGCTCAAGCTCCCTCTGCTTTTTTATTGCGTCCATGCCGTTTTGGTAGGCAAGCTTTATCTGCTCCGCCTTTTCGCCGCGCACGGGGCAGGTGAGTTCCACCGCGCCGCCGCGCTGCTGCCTTAGCCATGCTGTAAGCTCGTCCGCACCGGAGGGCATGTCCTTAACGAGTATTTCGCGGGGGATGATGCCGGAGCCTTCGTAATACTGCTGCAAAAACGCGGCCATTATCTCTCCCGCGTCCTCGCCAAGCGCATCCATGGCGTAATGCTGGCTGCCTATAACGCTGCCGCCGCGCACGAACAGGGCGAATATAACGTCGTCCTCGCCGTCCCGCGCAAGCGCGAACACGTCCCGCTCAGCGCCGGTCTTTGTCATCATTGCGCGCTGCTTTTCGCCCATGCGCTCAACCGCGTCCGCCCTGTCGCGGAACTGGGCGGCCTTTTCGTATTCCATATTGTCGCTGGCCTTTTGCATCTGCGCGCGGAGCATATTGCACACGGGGGCGGTGTCCCCCTCAAGGAAGCTCACAACGCTATCGAGCAGCTTATGGTATTCCTCCCGCGTTACGTTGCCCGAGCACGGCGCGCAGCATTTGTTTAAGTGATACATAAGGCACGGCCGCTCGCGCCGGGCAATGGCCTTGGCAATATCCTTTTTGCAATGCCGCACGGGGAACATATCGCGTATGCAGCTAAGTGCGTCCCTAAGCGTTACGGCGCTGAGATACGGGCCAAAGTAGCGCGCACCGTCGTTCTTTGCACGGCGCACGACCTCGAACCGGGGAAAATCCTGCCTTTCATCAAGGCGGACATAGGGGAAATGCTTATCGTCCTTAAGCAGAATGTTGTAGTGCGGCTGAAGGCTTTTGGTCATTGCGGCCTCAAGGGTCAGCGCCTCTGTTTCATTGGCGGTGAGTATATACTCAAAATCCGCAATGTGGCTCACCATTGCCCGCACCTTCGGGCTCATGTTCTTTTGGGAATGGAAATACTGGCGAACGCGGTTCTTCAAATTGACCGCCTTGCCGACATAGATTATTTCTCCTTCCGCGTTGAACATTCTGTATACGCCCGGGTGATCCGGCAGGAGCTTCAGCTTTTCCTCTATCAACTGGTTCATGGGACGTATTATACGATGTTTTGGAGCAAATTTCAATCCGGCTCGGTGCTTGGGTCGGTATCACGGGTGATTATGATTATGGTTTCGCCGTCTGTACCGGCGGAAAGCTCGCGGCGGATAAGCTCCTCCATGGCGGCGCGGAGGGCGCACAGGCGGACGAGATTCGCCGCATCCGCAAGGCGGAAGCGCAGAAAGCCTTCTATATTCAGCGCGGATTCGGCCTTGGTATACTCCGTAAGGCGGGAGAGGGCATTGGCAAAAAGGCTTGCCCTGCGCGGCACGCGGCGCATTAGCTCCCCCGCGCGGACGGCGGCGCGCTCAGCCTCGGCGGCTTCAAGCGGATATGCTTTAAGCTCGCGCTTTATCTCCTCCGCTGCGGCGTCGTTGAGCAGAACGCGGCACAGCGCCATGCATAGCTGCTCCCGCGCTTCCTCGTCCCGGGTCATTACGGCGGCTCTTTGCCCTTCCCCCTTTACCCCAACGCCCTCCGCTCCCCGCAGCGCGCGGCGTATCCTGTCCGCTATGTCAATGCGGTAGTCTATCGTTTCTATGCTGTATTCCCTCATGCTGCCCTCCCTGCGCGGGCGCCGGTTTGCCCCGCATTGCACCATATTCAAAATACCGCCGTATGGGTGCGTGTCTTTTTGCTTTTTTGTGTTGACATAAGGCAAGCGGCGGGTTTATAATCCGATTAAATATTTCCTTTGGGGTCTACGCGGGAACAGTACCGCGGATATTGCGGCCCAGAGAGGCGCGCCAATAGTGCTGCAAGCGCGCCGCCGCAAGCCGAGCATATGGGAACACCGGCCCGCTACTTAAAGGCGCAGCAGGAGCGATACAGCCTGAACTAAAGTGGGTTTTATTTTATTAGACCAATTAGGGTGGAACCGCGGATGAGATAAGCATCGTCCGTCCCTTGCGTATGCGCTTGGGGCGGGCGTTTTTTGTATGCGCCGTTCCGCTTCGGGCAAAGATTTTTTTACTTCATAAGGAGGATATTATGAACATCACATTCCCAGACGGATCCGTAAAGCAATTTGAAGACGGCATGACAGCCCTTCAAATAGCCGAAACAATAAGCCAAAAGCTTAAAAAGGCTACCCTTGCCGCCGAAATAGACGGCCAGCGCGCGGACGCCTTCCGCCCCATACACGGCGACCATACGCTCAAGCTGCTCACCTGGCAGGATGAGGACGGCCGCTGGACAATGCGCCATACCGCGTCCCATATACTGGCGCAGGCCGTGAAGCGCGTGCATCCGGAAGCCAAGCTTGCAATAGGCCCCGCAATAGAGAACGGCTTCTATTATGACTTTGACGCGGAGCCCTTCACCCCGGAAGATCTTGAAAAGATTCAGAAGGAGATGGAGAAGATAATTGCCGAAGCGCTGCCGCTGGAGCGGTTTGAAATGCCCCGCGCGGAGGCGATAGAATACTTCAAGCAGAAGGAAGAGCCCTATAAGGTCGAACTTATTGAGGACCTGCCCGAGGACGCGATAATAAGCTTCTATAAGCAGGGGGACTTCGTTGACCTGTGCGCCGGCCCTCACGTTGAAACAACGGGCAAGGTAAGGTTCGTAAAGCTGATGAGCGTTGCGGGCGCGTACTGGCGCGGCAGCGAGAAGAACAAGATGCTGCAGCGTATTTACGGCACGGCGTTTGAAAAGAAGGCCGATTTGGACGAATACATAAACCGCATTGAGGAGGCCAAGAAGCGCGACCACAGGAAGCTGGGGCGCGAGCTGGGGCTGTTTGCCCTGCTTGAGGAAGGCCCCGGGTTCCCGTTCTTCCTGCCCAAGGGAATGGTGCTTAGGAACACGCTGCTTGATTACTGGCACGAGGTGCATAAGCGCTACGGCTACGTTGAAATTTCAACGCCTATAATACTTAACCGCGATTTGTGGCTGCGCAGCGGGCATTGGGACCATTATAAGGACAATATGTATACCACCGTTATAGACGGCGAGGATTACGCAATAAAGCCCATGAACTGCCCCGGCGGAATGCTGGTATATAAGACAGAGCCGCATTCCTACCGCGAGCTGCCGCTGAGGATGGCGGAGCTTGGCCTTGTGCACAGGCACGAGCTTTCCGGCGCGCTGCACGGGCTGTTCCGCGTGCGCTGCTTCACGCAGGATGATGCGCACATATTCATGACCTGGGACCAGATGGAGCAGGAGATACAGAACGTTGTAAGGCTGTTTGACGAGGTGTACTCCACCTTCGGACTCAGCTACCAGATAGAGGTTTCCACCATGCCCGAGGATCACATAGGCGAAAAGGAAACATGGGACATGGCCACGGATACGCTCAAGCGCGCGATAGAGCACATGGGCAAGACCTATGTTATAAACGAAGGCGACGGCGCGTTCTACGGCCCGAAGCTGGACTTCCACCTTTCCGATTCGCTTGGACGCACATGGCAGTGCGGCACGATACAGCTGGATATGCAGATGCCTGAGCGGTTCGACCTTGAATACGTTGGCGCGGACGGCGAAAAGCACCGCCCCGTTATGATTCACCGCGTGGTGCTGGGCAGCATAGAGCGCTTCATAGGCGTTATAACGGAGCATTTCGCGGGCGCGTTCCCCACATGGCTTGCTCCTGTGCAGGTTAAGGTGCTTGCAATGACAGACCGCACGCATGAGGCCGCAAAGCAGATTGCCGACAGCCTTGACAAGCTGGGCATCCGCGTGGAGACGGACCTGCGCAACGAAAAGATTGGCTTCAAGATACGCGAAGCGCAGATGCAGCGCATACCTTACATGCTGATAATAGGCGACAAGGAAGTTGAAAACAACGTTGTTGCCGTGCGCAGCCGCAAGGGCGGCGACCTGGGCACGATGCCCCTTGCCGCGTTTGAAGAAAAGCTTATGGAGGAGGTCAAAACCCGCTCCATCAGCGAATGCGTGACGAAGTAAATATTGGGTTGATATGGGGGGACGGGAGACTGTCCCCCTTGCTCTCCCCCTTACACACTATCGTCCCTTGCGTCCCTATCGTCCCTAAGCCGCTATTTGCCTGGATTTTTTCAGGGACGATGGCAGGGACGATGAAATCTTGCGTCCCTGAGCGCATTGACGTGCGCAGTGAAATTGCGCTTATGCGTTGTAGGGGCCGTCATTGGCGGCCCGCCCGTGGCTATGCTATTTATGTCAACCCCTCAGTCACGGCTTGCGCCGTGCCAGCTCCCCGTAAAGGGGAGCCTTTTGGTGCGCTTTACAAGCTTACATATTAAGCCTGCCCTGAAAGGGGAGGTGGCGAACGTAGTGAGCCGGAGGGGGAACAGTAAAACAGCTTGGCAGCTTTAAGCCGTTCCCCTTTCGTCACGGCTTACGCCATGCCACTTTCCCCGTAAACGGGGACAGCTTTTGGTATTGTACTATTAAGTTTTCACTTGCATATTTTCTATGATTTGCATATAATATAAGTATAAAACCGCGCCTGCCGGAGACGGTTGGCCACATGTTGATTACTTAATAAAAGTAACCGCTATCCTTGGCCGGAGCGGTTACTTCCTTTTTTGGAGCTTCATAACGAATTCCAAGGTTGCCAAGAACAACCTGAGAAGTCCAACGATAAATGAGCCGCATGCAAAAAACAAAGCCCATGTCACCATTGTGGTCACCTCCTTCCCCTGACATATATCGTAAGGTCAGGATAAGTGGCCAACCGTCCCCTTTTCACGTCAGGGCAGGCGCTTAGGTTAAGTATAATGTAGAATAGTGTCGAATTGCAATAGAAAAGCATATAAAGCGTATCAAAAGGCACCTTACACCCTCTCCCGCTCACACGCCGATAGGCGTATTTCACATTGCGATAGCAATATTTCACCCGTTCGAAGAACGGAGTTCACTGCGTAAGCTTCAGGGACGATAAAATCTTGCGTCCCTGCCATCGTCCCTGAAAAAACTCAGGCAAATAGCCGCTTAGGGACGATAGGGACGCAAGGGACGATAGTGTGTGAAAGGGGTTAGGGCGGTTTAACTCCACATCTCAAATATTATTGCGCATAAACGCACAAAGCATGGTATAATAAGCATATGTATAAGATTATGATTGTTGAGGACGACGCGGTCATTGCCGCCGAAATACGGGATTATCTGTGCCGGTGGGATATGCAGGGGCATATCGCGCACAGGCTGGACGACATTGTGGGAGAATATATCCGCATAAAACCGCAGCTTATTATAATGGACATCGCGCTGCCGTTCTATAACGGCTTCTATTGGTGCCAGCAGCTGCGGCAGTTTTACGATACGCCCATAATGTTCCTTTCTTCACGTGCGGACAATATGGACATTGTTATGGCCGTGAACATGGGCGCGGACGATTATCTCGTCAAGCCCGTATCCATGGAGGTATTGGTCGCCAAGGCGCAGGCCATGCTCAGACGGACGTATGACTACCGTACACCACTGCTGCCAACGGTGCAGGGCGCGCGGTACGACTCCGCGGCGCTGTATATCGAAAAGGACGGCGTGCGCGTAAAGCTTACGCCCAACGAAGGTAAGCTGCTTTCCTGCCTTATATCAAAGCGCGGCAAGGTTGTTTCGCGGGAGGAGCTTATGATATCCCTTTGGGACAGCAACGAGTTCGTTGACGACAATACGCTGAGCGTGAACATGAACAGGCTAAGAAGAAAGTTTGAAGAAGTGGGCGTGAAGAACTGCATAGTGACGCACCGTGCGCGGGGGTATGCGCTGGATGGCTAAGGCGCGGGGCTATATACGGCACCGTGCGCCGTTCGTTGCAATGTATGCAATAAGCATGCTTTGCGTTATCGGGATAGCCTTCTTTGCGGGGGAAGATATGAGCGTTGCGCTGTATACGGCGCTTATAATAAGCTTCTTTTTCGCGTGCATAGCCGTTGTTGATATTGACCGCTATGCAAAAAAGCTGAAAACGCTTGACGAGCTCTGCGGCACCATAACGCATCTGAGCCGCGCCCTGCCGCGGGGCGAAGGCGGGCTTGAAAAGGCGTATGCGCACGTGCTTGAAGAACTTTGCAATGAATACGATGCCCTGAGCGCGTCCGAAACGGCGCGTAAGCAGGAATCGCTTGATTACTATACCCTTTGGATACATCAGATAAAAACGCCCATAGCGGCGATGAGGCTCCTTTTGGAGCAGGACGGCGACCGCGCCGTGATGCGGCAGGAGCTTTTCAAAATTGAACAATACGCCATGATGGCGCTAAGGTTCATAAAGCTTGAAAGCATATCGAGCGACATTGTGCTTGCCCCGTGCAGGCTGGATTCCGCCGTTAAGGAGCAGGTGCGCAGCCATTCGATACCCTTTGTTTATAAGGGACTGAGCGTAAGCGTAAACGTTAGCGGGCAAAGCATAATGACGGACAAGAAGTGGCTTGGATTCATAATAGAGCAGCTTATTTCAAACGCCGTTAAATATACCAACAAGGGCGGCGTGACAATATGCGGGGACGCTAAAACGCTCAGCATTGAGGATACCGGCATAGGCATAATGCCCGAGGACCTGCCCAGAATATTTGAAAAAGGATACACGGGCTATAACGGCCGCATAGACGACCGCTCAAGCGGAATAGGGCTTTATATGGCAAAGCGGGCGGCGGACGCGCTGAGCATACGCATAGGCGTTGAATCAAGGCTTGGCAGGGGGACGCGGTTCACGCTTTATTTTCCGGACTGCGAAAGAGAAATATATAAGTGACAAAACTGTAAGATTACACGGCCCATCTGTAAGCTGACGCTATGGCAGATGGGTTTTGTTATGCGGTAAAATAAGTGCATGACAAACGGAGGAATGAAAATGGAACTGTTAAAGGTATCAAATATTACCAAGGTATATAACACCGGCAAAGGCATGCGCCAGTTTAAGGCACTAAACGGAGTTTCCTTCGACGTGCACGAAGGCGAATTCGTGGCCATAATGGGCCCCAGCGGCAGCGGCAAAACCACCCTGCTGAACATATTGGCAACGCTTGATAAGCCCACCTGCGGCGAGGTATTGCTCGATGGGCACAGCTTCAACCGCGTTAAGGACAGCGAAAGCGCGCGCTTCAGGCGGGAGCATCTTGGCTTCGTATTCCAGGACTTCAATCTGCTGGATAGCTTTAACCTGAAGGACAACATACTGCTGCCGCTTGTGCTTTCCCGCATGGATGTGAACGAGATGGAGCGCAGGCTTTCGCCCATAGCGAAAATGCTCGGCATAGAAGAGCTGCTGACAAAGTTCCCTTATGAGGTTAGCGGCGGCGAAAAGCAGCGCGCGGCGGTAGCAAGGGCAATAATCACCGATCCGCGCATACTCCTTGCGGATGAACCCACAGGCGCGCTCGATTCAAAGAGCAGCAAGCGCCTGCTCGATAACTTTGCCCAGCTTAATTCCCAGGGCAAAACAATACTCATGGTTACGCACAGCGCATTTGCCGCAAGCTATGCCTCCCGCGTGCTGTTCATACGCGACGGCGGCATCTTCAGCCAGATATACCGCGCGGAGGAGAGCAACGCCGCGTTTTTCGACCGCATAGTATCAAACCTTAGCGTGCTTTCGGAAGGGGGCAACGGCCTTGTTTAATGCCTTTTATGCAAAGCTTGCCCTTGCAAATATCCGCAGGGATAAGCGCACATATGTGCCGCACATAATTGCCACGGCGGTGATAAGCGGCGTGTATCTTTTGATAGCGGGGCTTATGTTTTCCTACGGCCTTGCCAATTTGACCAGCGGGAAAACCACGCAGGCCATGTTCTCCTTCGGCATGGTGGTTTTCAGCATATTCGCGTTCTTCTTCATGCTGTATGTGAACAACTTCCTTATAGGTCGCAGGAAGCGGGAATTCGGCCTGTATGCGGTGCTGGGGCTTGAAAAGCGACATGTGGGCCGCGTGCTTAGGTGGGAAAACCTGTTCACGCTGGGCCTTGGGCTTATATTGGGCATAGTCTGCGCGCTCATATTCGGCCAGCTTGCGTTCTGGATACTGCTCAAGCTTATCGACTGCGCGGACGGCAGCCGCTTCGTTATAGGCGCAAAGGCGTATATTATAACGCTTGTGTTCTTCGGCGGCATATTTATTGTTACAAGCGTATATAACACGCTGCGCGTGCGCATAGCCAATCCTATGGAGCTTATACGCGCCCCAAAGAAGGGCGAAAAGGATTCAAAAATGCTTTGGCCGCTGGCGATACTTGGCGTAATAATGCTTGCGGGGGCATACATCGTGGCGTGGAGAATAGATGATTCCGCCATTGCTCTTGGCATGTTCTTCCCGCTGGTAATAGTTGTAATAATTGCAACGTACATCGTTATGGAATACGGCAGCATTGCCTTCCTGCGCGCCGTTAAGGCCAACAAGCGCATATATTACCGCCCGTCAAGCTTCATTGCCATATCTGGCATGATACAGCGCATACGCCAAAACGCGCGCTCCCTTGCCACAATATGCATACTGTCCACAATGCTTGTTGTTACCGTATCGGGCACGCTGTCCCTTTACGCCGGGCGGGAGGAGATGCTGCATGAGTTCAATCCGCACGACGCGGAGTTTTCCATCCACTTTGTGGATAAGGACAACGGCTATCCCTTGCCCGATAAGGCTGAGCAGGAAAGAATAATAGGCGACATAGAGCAGCTTTTGATAAACAGCGCGGCGAAGCACGGCGTTAAAATATCCAAGGAACGTTTCGTTGCGGGCTATGATGACTCGCAGTATTACGACGCGGCGATAGATCTGCCCGGGGTAGACCAGCGCACGGGCTATGCAATAATGCAGGACTTCTACAATGCGCTTGACGCTTATCACGATGCATATAACCGCGGCAGCACATGCTACCTTGTGCGCGGCTCGAAGGACATTTACAACAATCGCGCGGAAAACTACGCCATGTATGGCGGGCTGCTGTTCCTGGGCGTGTTCTTCGGAATGCTGTTCCTTGCGGTAACGGTGCTTATAATCTACTTCAAGCAGATTTCCGAAGGCTATGACGACAAGGCGCAGTTCGATATTCTGCAAAAGGTTGGCATGGACGACAGGCAGGTCAAAGCCACCATCAATTCGCAGGTGCTGTGGGTGTTCTTCATCCCGCTGGGCATGACGCTTCTGCATATGCTTTTCGCGTCAAAGATTATGAGCTGCATGCTCGGCACGTTCCAGCTAAATGATTATGCGCTGATACTGCGCTGCATCGGCGCAACATGCGCGGCGTTCATGCTGCTTTACCTAATTGTATACAAGCTGACCGCGCGGGTGTATTACAAAATAGTCCGCTGGTGAGCAAATGCCGCAGGGACGATATGTCTTTGCGGCTTTTTTACATATGTGAACAAAATGTGAACAGTTGCCGCGGCAGCGCAAGCCGGGCAATGCCATTGCCGTGATTGTAAATTATGCAAATTGCATAAAAACATTAGAGCGAGTGAATAAGGCTGTATAAAAACAAACAGCCTCTTCGATAAAATGCCTAAATACCTGAATTTTCGGGGGGGGGGCGACTTGTAATTATACATAATTAGTGAAAAATAATTAATTACCCCGTAAAGGTTGAAAAAATCTTTGTTTATGGTAAAATTATTTTAAGCTTAGCCGGGTGCGTTGCGCACATTGAGCGGCTGACAAGTTGGTCAAGTGGCTCGGGCTTATGCCGGAGCCTTTATTTTCCGTGCCGGCGGGAGGGGGCTTGCACAGCGGGCGCGGCGTATTCGGTTAAGCGGGGAAAAAACACAGAAGAACTTAATAAGGAGGAGGGAATTGCATGAACAAAACCAAACGAGTGCTGTCGGTGGTTCTGGCGGTACTCATGCTGTCTTCGCTGATAGCGGCGCTGGCGATAGCGGAAGGACAATACACCGTTGTCATCAACTACGTTTTTAAGGGCGGTAAGCAGGCCGCACCTTCGTGGACTGCTACTCTGGCAGAAGGCAGCAATCTCGAACAGACAGTAACGAGCCCGACGGTTGTAGGCTACGCGCCTGACCAGCCAAGCGTTGATGTTTTCGTTAACAACATAACCGAGAACAAAACCTATACTGTAACCTACCATCCGGCGAACGTAGGCTTTACTGTTAACCACTATTTGCAGAACGTTGCGGACAACAGCTATACGTTGGACGTATCGGAACACGTTGGCGGCTACACCGAGAGTGAAGTAGGCGGCGATCTTGCCGAAACATATCCCGGCTTTGCAGCACTGCTGTATAATACCAAAGCCAAGGTGGCGGCGGACGGCAGCACCGTGGTCGAGATATATTACGACCGCAATTACTACATGATGAGCTTTAATCTTGACGGCGGCTACGGCGTAGAGCCCATCTATGCCCGCTATGGCGCGTCCGTAAAGGTTGAAAATCCCACTAAGCCAGGTTATACGTTTAACGGATGGGAGCCCACTGTGCCCACAACCGTTCCGGCAGAAAACACCACCTATAAGGCGAAGTGGACACCCGGCGAGTCCGGCTTTACTGTCGTATTCTGGTACGAGAATGCCAACGATGACGGCTATAGCTATGCAGGAAGTATTAAGCCAGCTAACGTTGCCCCAGGCACAAAGGTGAACAGCGGCGATTATAAGAATAGTGCTTTTACCGGCCGTGATGACACTCATTTTACCTACAATGAAACTAAAGCCGAAACCGTGACCGTAAAGGGCGACGGCTCCACCGTGCTGAATGTGTATTTCACGAGGAATACATATACGCTAACCTTCAAGGGTGGCAAAGTTGAGGTTATCTGTGGCAAGGAAGAACATGAGCACACACATGACGGATGGTATTATAAGGCGTTTGATGGCACTTATTATTATGGTGGATGCTATCCTGCTGGCTCCTACAATGGACTTGGGACAGGAACCGGCGGTGCTAAGTCTCCCACGTGTGGAAAGAGCGAGCATACGCATATAAATAGTTGCTACAAAATCTCCGACTTGATCATTACTGCAAAGTATGGTGCTGATATTCATAATAATTTCCCGATAAAAGATGGTGATAAAACCATTTGGTGGAAAGTACCACAGGATACTAAAACCTATGGGCATTGGGATAATCAGCCATATCTCGGCAGTATTGACACTATGCCCGGCGAGAACATCACGTTTACAAAAAACGATTCTGAGTCCGGCGCAAAAATTTACTACTATGTGGAAACGTTAAATGGTGAAGCGGGAGATACCACATACCCAGAGACGGGTGCGGATGCGAAGAACTATAAGCTATATAAGACGATAGATCTTGAATATAGTAGCGACACCAATTTGACTTATAAAGAGGAGTTCCACCCAATTACAGGCTTCACGCAGGGTGAATCCAAGCCGCATCTCCCTAAAGACGGGAAAGTAGAGATGCAGCAGAATAACTACCTTTACTACACACGCAACAGCTACAAGCTGGAGTTCTTCAACTACAATAGCTTTGTAACGGATGAAGAACAGAACGTTCAGTATGAAGCACCGCTGAAGGGTAAAGACTTTACGCCTGCTTATCCTGCTGGCCTTGAAGCAAACGCTTATGAGTTCGCCGGATGGTATACCACCGAGGGCTGCTACGATGGTTCCGAGGTTGATTGGGATACCGCAAAGATGCCCGCGGGTGTCGTTGTTGTCTACGCCAAATGGGCGCCCAAGAACCACACGGTCAAGGCCTATTTGACCAAGGAGGTAGTTGGCGGCGAAGCGATATATACCTACCACGTTCCCCACGGCACGGCTGTACCGAGCGCACCCGCCAACCCCACCAACGGCAACTACACGTTCGTTGGCTGGTTCTATGAAGAAAACGGCGTTGAAAAGGCGTTCGACTTCTCCATGCCCGTGATAAAGGATCTTAACCTTTACGCCAAGTGGAGCAGCAATACGCTGGTCGCTTATACTATCAAGTATGTGCTTGAAAAAGATGGTACTACTGTGATAGCAGACGAGACCACCGGCAGCGCGCTTGCAGGCACCACCCTGACATTCGAAGCCAAAACCGGAGACGAACTGAACAAAGATTATCAGAGCGGCTACTTCCCCCATCCCGGCAGCCACTCCCTGACCATGGATATCAATGGCAATAACGAATTTACGTTCGTGTATGTGGCAAAGGAGAAGGTTGGCTACACCGTAAGGTATCTTGATAAGGCAACCGGCGAGCCTGTTGTAGTGAACGGTGTTTCCACTCCCGATAAGACAGGGGAAACCTCCGATGCCATAATTACCGAGAAGTTCAAGGTAATTACGGGCTATATGCCTGACAGCTACCAGAAGCGACTCGTACTCAGTGCAGACCCAGAGAAAAACGTGATAACGTTCTGGTACACCAAGGACGAGCATCACGCGACGATTCAGAAGAATTACTGGATACAGAACGTTGACGGCAACGGATATTCTTCGATGCCGTACAGTGAGATTTCTGCGGTCGGCAATATTGGAACAACGTATTCTGCCGACGTAATCACCATAACCGGATTTACCTATAATCCGAATCCGGCAAACGCGCATACGGAACATCCTGCTCTTGCTTCGGGTGTATTAACGGCAGAAGGCCTTGAACTGAACATGTATTACGATAGGAATGCGATTGCGTATACTGTCAAGCATGTCGATGCAAATACAAATGAAACAATTGAATCCAAAACGGGCAGCGCATTGTTTGGCGCACAGGTGATAGGTAACGAAGGCACTTTCGATGGCTATATGCCGATAGAAGATCAGCCTAAGCAGAAGTCCATCATAATCGGCACGGGCACGAATGAGATAATATTCTACTATTATCCCTGCTACTATATCAGCCATGTGCAGAGCGGCAGCTTAAACAATACCGACACCATCCGCCTGACCGACAGCAAGGCGAACCTCACCGCAGCCGTCACCCCCGGCTACCTCTACGGCGGTACGTTTGACGATGAAAAATGCGAAACCGTGTATAACTTCGGTCAAGAAAACGCCATCAACTTCACACCCGTAAAGGGCAAGAAGTACTACATTTGGGAGGTAAATAAGAATTACCTGAAGCCGAGGGCGTATGTTGTATCGCGGCATGACCCGAACGCTGCACCTGACGCAAACGGCAGCACCCTGAATGTGGTCGGCCTGTATCTGACCAGCTCTGTTGACCGTAATATGTACAGCGAAGTTGGCTTTACCGTTGATGGAACAAACTTCGCAAGCGATGGCGGCAAGGTATATGACAAGGTTCAGGCTGTTTATACTGACAACAAAGAAGTCAAGGAAGAAATGTATGTTGCAAAAGATGGCACATGGAGCGTAGCAAAACCTAATGCTGATAACATGGAGCGTGGCGGCTATGTAATCATGCATACCGTAGACATGACCAGTTTCTATACCACGAATGCTGAGAAGGCGTTGGCTTATCAGCCCTATTGGGTAACGCTGGACGGCATAAAGGTTACCGGCGCCTATGCAGCAAGGACTTGCTACTATCAGGGCGTTGGCAATGGCGATATAGGGATCTCCAATTGCGTTGACAGCAATTCTGCAGTGAGCATCTATAGGGCTGCTACCACCAATACCATAGGCGTTGAGAGCGTTGCCGTGCTGAGCGCTGCGCCCGAAACCGTGCAGCCCGAGGTACCCGTAACTCCCGAAATTCCGGAAGTACCCGAAGCGCCGGATATGACGCTCAACAACGACGCTATGTATCTGCGCGCGCAGTACACCTACGAGATGATGACCAATACCGTTAAGTTCATCTCCGCCATAGACGTGAACGAGTGCACCGAATACGGCTTCGTGATAAACGGCGAGGTTGTTAAGTGCGAAGAAGCGGCCGAGACCGTTGATGGTTACGACGCGAACTATCTCTTCGGCGGCAGCGTGAACGGCGCAATGTTGATGAGCTGCAATATGCTGCTGGACGGCCTTGTGGACGGCATGACGCTAAATGTTACCCCGTACTATGTGGCGCTTGACGGCACCACCGTTGTGTACGGCGAGACCCGCACGCTGGTATACCGCCAGTGGGTCGGCCTTGAAGGTTAAGAAAGGGGGACAGCAGAATGAAGAAGTTTGGCTTTGTAATGCCTGATGTTGCAAGCCCCTTGCCCACGCCCAGCGAGACGCAGGTACCCGTTTATCGCTCCGGCGAAACACATGTTCACAGCATCGGCCCGGGCATAAGCGAGATAATGCTGCCCGATGGCACGATAGTGAACGTTGACCCCCAGGGCAACATACTTAAGGACATAGTGGACTAACCCAATGAGAATCAGCGGAGGGGTCTGACGGATCTCTCCGCTGTGTTTTAGTATTATGGAAATTAGTGTAAGACTTGGCGGCGTGCCGCTGATGCTTAGCTGCGCGCATAATGAATATATGCTCACGTATATGCCGTTCGCGTGCTGCGATATGCCG
>ULXZ01076875.1_pt1 | contig 15182 bp, 10 predicted proteins | sample 1961701 | NCBI WGS metagenome assembly ULXZ01 (sample SAMEA4835850, study PRJEB28245) | human gut metagenome | biome: gut microbiome; material: fecal sample | place: Denmark | collected 2008 | reverse complement strand
CTAAGAGTGACACCGCTTTTTCTTCCGGGAACTCTCTTACAGGCATCTCGAACGAACATATTCAGAAATCAGCCAAGCCTCCTGACATACGTTTTGCATACTGGATTGACGAAAATATTCATCATCTTTTGGCTCGGATACGCGATCGTGCGGGACGCTTCGACAAACTCAGCGACCGGAGAGGTCATAGGCAGCCCAAAGCGGCAGGCCTAGCGACTGGGAAGGTCTGAACGACCAGAGAAGGATCACAGGAATTTGATCCTATCGGCAAGATTCAGGAAATACTCATTGGACCAAATATCAAGTTCCCGTCTCTGGCTTTGAGCGATGTAAGGGAACACGTCCTGCTTGACATTCTCAATGTCCGCTGTGGCAAGCCTATGACGCAGCCGTTCAATAAAGCCTTCGCGGCTTACATCCTCACCGCTGAACTCTTTGATTCTTTCTTGAAGATGCCTGAAGTCAAGCGAGACATCGTTCCTGACATACCACTCAAAGTCAAACCAGTCTCTCCCTTTGACGCGACGCTGCCACGCACGATAAACCAACGCGTGCATTTTACCGGCATATAGGTCAGGAAGTACAAAGCAACGAGTCATAAAAGAATGAGGCTTCAGCAGGAGTTTCGGTTCGGTGTCAAAAAGAAGCGGTGGATCGGTATCAAGCTCTATTTTGACCTTAATCATTCTTTTCGTCCGGAATCTGATGTCGTAAGTCTCTGTGTTCTCTTTTAAGAAAGCAGATTCAACCCTGCCAAACGATTTCTTCTCTTTTTTCGTGATCTCAACATCAAAGCCAGTAAGTTTGAATTCCTCCTTTATCGCTTGGAAATAATTCTCAAGATGAACATCATCTCTCTTTTCCGTAAGAGAAAAGTCCATATCTTCGGAGAATCTTGGCAGACCGTGGAAAAGCCTTAGACAAGTACCTCCATAGAAAGCCGCGTGGTCAAAGAACCCTCCTCTATGCAGTCCGGCAAGAACGATTTTCTGACAGACCTCTTGCTCTGCGTTTGGTGTAGCTATGGAATTGCCGCCTTGATATGCGGCCAGCATTGATTCAAATATCGTCATAAACTATTTATTATTTTAATAAGGTTAGACAAAATCCGTGTCTTACGTCCCACCCTGGCACATTCCTCGATCACCTCAACATTAAAATCACGCAACAGTTCCATATCTATGCGCAAATCATCCTCAAGGTACACTGTCAAAGCCTTGACTGAACGTTGTGGCACATAATTGTCATAAAGGATCGTATCACAAAGAGCCTTCTCCCTACCAGCCATCAAGAAACTCACACCATCAGCATCCATACTCTCGACACCTATCGGGAAATACACTGCCGGAACCTGCACATAACTGAAGGTACCTATCGGAGTCTGGAACGAGTGTGAGCGTTTTGTTGTCACACTTGTCATAACAAAAACCTGTTCCGGAATCATCCCGAAATAGCGAAGCGCCCACTGAAGGGAGACATAAGACGGACCATAAATATGGTTGGCGCAGAGCCTGGGATCTGTACCGCGGTCAAACAAGTCCGGATTGACAATGTACAAATTTCTTTTCAACCGTATAAGTTCGCCCGACTTTTCCATAGAAAGGACTTTCTTCTCCGGCGAGGATAGATCAGGGAAAGACGACCTAATATCCGCACTGGTTATTGGAATACCGGCAAACCGCTTCAACGGGAGACTAAACATAATTATTCTTTTTACAAATATACTGATATTTGCACAGAAAAAGAAGTAGTAGTTCTTTTTCTGTGTAAAATAATGCAGTCATAATTGATAATGGCAACACTGGCATACGGGATTGACGCAAATATTCATTATCTTTGGGGTTGGAGATATAATTGGGGCGGACGCTTCGGCAAGCTCAGCGACCGTAAGGTAAGGAACAGCATTCGGAATAGGCAGGCTCAGCGAGCGGAGGGAACAATTATACCTATATTATATTAAAAGATATGGTGGAGAGGACTTCCCCAAAGTGGCAGGAAGGCGGGAACCATCAATAAAGAATAAGAAAGAGTTCGAATTGAATATGAATACAGGGAATAGGTTTTTAGCGGTTATGAGAAGAGGGCTGGCGAGCGTTGCCGCCATCATTATGACGATGGGGGTGTCTGGCAACTGCTTGGCGCAAACCCAAGGTGAGAAAAAGAGCAGGTCACTGACGTTTGAGAGGACAGTGCACGACTTCGGCGAGATAACGAACGAAGACGGGGTCCAGGAATGCTCGTTCAAGTACAAGAACCAGACTGACACGACCATACTGATCTACGACGTGAAAGTCTTCTGCAACTGCACCAAGGTCGAATGGCCAAGAAAACCGATCAAGCCTGGAGAGGAAGGCGAGATCAAGGTGAAATATAATAACGAAGGCACGCCGCATCACTTTGACAAAGGCGTGTCTGTCTATACCTCAACCGGGAAGCGACCGATACTCCTTCGGATCAAAGGCACCGTGACGGAATAGAGTCTCCACAACGTCCGGCAGTTTAGACGGAATAAACGACGGAATAAATGACGGAATAAATGACGGAATAACACGGGGATAAATGTACACACCACCTTTTACAGTCTCCTCAAAAGCCATCAATCTCATAGCAGAGATCTCGGCCCAGATAGAGAGATATTCAATAAGAATGGAGCAGAGCGATTCGCTAAGATTACGAAAAATGACCGGGAGGCGACAGTGGGCTTTCCGGTCATATTCATTATGCTTCCGAGCCATAATACGGCTACAGAGGGTGTTTTTAAGAGATGAAATTACTGCATCAAAGTGAGGTACCAGTTGCCTTCGATTTTGAGGGCATTGATGGCGAAGGCGGTGGAAAGGAGCTTGGACTCATCCTCGGAATGGCCGAAAGAGACACGGAACTTGACGACATTGTGATCTGGATCCGTGAAGGTGTAGCTCTCAAGCTTAGCCTGCCTTAGATTCATCTTCTTGAACTGGTTGGACGCGGAGACAATCTTCTCTGAGCTAATCTGGAACAAGGTGTCATTCTCGACCTGCCCCAAACCATCAAGAGCGCCGTTTACATCACCGGCGATTATCTTGTCAATCACCGATTGGGCTCTTGTAAGTACCTCGGTTGTGTCAGCGGCCGTAAGTTCGGACAGGAAAATCTCCTGACGAGTAGGCTCTGCATTCGGTTTCTTACCTGAGCAGGAAGCCAAAAGGGAAAGCGCCAAGATCAAGGCGACGGAATAACAAGCGAATGATTCGATTTTCATCATACGTAAGTCATTAAAAAGGTGCGCACCGCAGAACGATGCGCACCTAATTATTCTATGTTAAGATCTTACTAGAGAGTAGGCTCAACAGTCACGTCAACATAGGTAGAGATAACACCCCACTCGTAAGTAACCTGTACAGGGATACGGAGCATAAAGGCAGAGTCAACATTGTTACCGTTGTTTACATAACGGAGGTAACCGAACTTCTTCTTCAGACCGTTGTACTGAGGTTCACCCCAGTTAGGCATTGTCTCTGAGCTGTAGGTGATGTCAAGACCTGTCGCAGCAGGAACCCTCGTTGGGTTGGTAATATCACCAGTGCAATGCCAAATATGAATGTCATTAGTCTTGGAAGAAAGGAGGGTCTCACCGAGAACACCACCGTTAAGGGTCGTTGTGATACCAGCCTCATCAACCTTGAAGTTATTGACATTGTAATACTTGAAGTACCAGAGATTGCTGTAGTCAGGAGTTACGAACTGACCATTATCACCTCTCCAATCCTTGAACTCGAATACATCGAAGATGCTGAGGTTAGCCTCCGGCTTGTAGGCATCAACACCGTCACGATATACCTTGCCAGTGATCTCAGGCATATTCAGAGGTCTGAGGAAGTAGTAAGGGTTAACGCCACCGGCGACAGCAGCTACGAGGTTGCAATCGCCATCAGCAGCCTTAAGAACAACGCCTATGTTAGCATAGAGTTCAGCCGCTGACTTAGGAACAGATGGAGAGTAGTTAAGAAGTGCCTTAGCTGTCTCGTTGTTCTCATAAGTAACCTCACCGGTCTCCTGATTAATCGTAGCGATTACAACACCATTAGCCTTAAGTTCAGTGTTAGTGTAAACACCTGCCTCATAATCAGCTGAAAGCGCAACCTCATTCACAGAAAGCTGAGCATTATCAGTAATTGTGACTTTGCCATCATAGAGATCAACTACCTCCTTAGAGTCAACTGTCAACTGAACATTTCCTACCTTAGGCTGAACAGGAGCGAAGTAATACTTGTAAACAGGATTTGTTACAGTCTTACCAGCTACAGTGAATTTAGGATTGTTGCCTTCCCATACCTGATTGATAGGAGTTACCCAAGTAGAAGGAACTGGCTTACCTGGTTCCATATTAGGAACTTTAACGTTAAGGATAGCCTTGGTCTGATTGTCGAACCAATAGTTGGCAAGCTTGACACCAACAGTACCGGCAGCGTTCTTGGTGACGGTAACCTTAAGAGGAACGTAAACACCCTCGAACTCATCCTCAACTTCCTCGCCATTGTGTCTGATGAAGACGTATCTTACCCAAATTGTAGCGGTATGGCCTTCCTTCTTGTAGATGGCGGACTTGTCGGCAGGAGTGAGAACCCACTCAAGAGTAGATACTCCATCGTTGGATACCTTTTCGGTAACAACACCGATCGCCTCGGCAGCCTCTGTGAACTTGGTGTCAGCGAAGCTGTACTGAACAGCCTTAGACTCCTCTGTCTGGAGAGCGTAAACCTTGTCGAAGGCAACCTCGTCAGCGTCAACAGTGACATAGATCTTGGTCATTTCGTCAGCCTTGGTCTCAACAGTAGAGTTCTCGCAATCGTTAGCGGCAACAGTCCAGTTAAATCCGTCAGACTTGATGTAATCCTTAGGAGCGATCTGAACCTTGATGTAACCAACAGCGACAACATCGCCAGCCTTGGTAACAACAGTCACACGAACCAATGGCTGCCTGTCGATGGCAGAAGGGGTAACCTCACCATTAACACCAGGAGTGATGACACCGGTGTTCTCATCAATAGCAGCGAAGCTGCTCTCAGAAGCCTCATCACCATCAACATAGTAATCTACGAGAGAGAACTTATAAGAAAGGCCGTAGTCATTCTCAGGATAGTCAGTCTCATAAACGTGATCCTCGTGAGTATTCTTTGAGGTGATAGAGTAGATAAAGTAGTGGGTCTCAAGAAGTTTCTTAATATCAAGAGAACCTTTGTAATCAACTTTCAGTTCAGCTTTGTTTGCGACAGCATCAGGAGCGGTAGTGAACAGATGGTTTGTTGGAAGCCCATATTCGCAAGCATTCGCCTTTGTTCCATAATCTACACTATTATAAGAGATAGCGTCAATCATCAATCTGGACTCATAGATGCGGGCATAATCTGAAGTTACAGTTGTGTCCTCACCAGCGGAAATCTTCACATTGGCCTGAAGGGCGAAAATGGTGATATTTTCCTTCTCATTCTTAATATCCGGCTTGCTCTCGTCTGCGACCTTGTTTGATGTAAGGTTGACAAACAGGTTGCCATTCTTGGTCTCTGCCAGAGTAGCCTCATAGAGATCGGCAGCGGATCTGGTTGAAACAGACTCAGCCTCCCTAACGACAACCTTAAGAGCGTTGTCAGCGGTGACAACAGCGCTTGAAGGGTTCATCTCATACTCTACAGGCACAGCCGGGTTCACGCGAACAGCCTTCTCATTCGCATAGTCCCAAGCGCCACCAAGAACGAATGGCTTCTGAGCGTCAGTTGTACCCTCATACTCATTCTCTACAAACTTAACGGCACCAAAGTCACCATAGCAATACTCAACAGCCTCGATACCATCAACATAAAGACCAGGAACGAAGACAAGGCTTCTCAGTTCAGTGTTGAACACACCCCAAAGCTTGCTGATTCTGGCGTTGAGAGCGTTGGCTACAGTAGTGAGCCTTGCGTCAACATCAGAGATCTTCTGCTCAAGTGGCTTGTAAACGGTCTCGTAAACCTCACCGCCTTCCTTGCAAGCCTTCTCGATAGCCTCATCGAAGTACTTGTCAAAGTCAGAGATGTTAAGTTTTGTCTTCTTAAGATTCTCAATCTCGGCGGCGGCATCTTTGTCAGCCTTCTCAAGAGCCGTGATCTTAGCCTCAAGAGCACCCTTGGTAGCATAGACACCAAGAGCCTCTACAAGAGCGTCAACCTTACCAAGAGCCTCGGAAGCGGTCTTCTGGGCAGCCTCGGCAGCCTTCTGAGCGGTGTCGATCTTGGTGATGATCTCAGAGATCTTAAGGTCTGAATCATACTTGTCAGAGAGAGTCTTAAGCTGACCTTCAGCGATCTTAAGGCGAGCGTCGAGTTTACCGATCTCCTCGTTAGCGGCAGCCATCTCTTTCTTGGTAGCAAATGTGGCGTTAACATACTCAAGAGTGGCGTAAGAAGGAAGTTTGTCCTCGATTGCCTTGACTCTGGTGTCAATAGCCTGGACGTCTTTCTTAAGGCCATCGATAGTAGACTGAAGAGCATCAATGTCCTTCTTGTGATCCTCCTTAGTCTCAAGTGTGGCAACGGTCTCCTGAAGGGCCTTGATGGCTGCCTCAGCCTCAGCCTTAGCCTTCTGAAGATCCTCAATAGCGGTCTTGTTAGACGCTACCTGTTTCTCTACATCAGCCAACTTGGTCTCCAGATTATCGACGCGATTGTTGGTCTTGTCGATATCCTCTGAATAATCAGTACAGCTGGTGTACGCAAATGTCAGCCCAGCAATGGCCAACATCGAAACTAATCTGAAAAATTGTTTCATAAAGGATAATTAGTTAATAAGAAGCTGTTTTGAATTGTTTGTTTGAAGGTTTGAGAGTGAAAAACTTCAGTTTCGACCGCTTCTTCCAAGGAAGATAGCGGTGCTATCTGACTGAAGAAGCGGGAAGAAAATGAAGATTTTTCACCTCAAAGAACATTTCAAACAATTCAAAACAGCTTCTAAAAAAGTTAAACATGTTACTCGTAGTAATAAATGGATTCCACCCTCTTTTTTCTCATTTTCTGACTAAAAAATCTTGCTTATGAAAAATTAAACTCATATATTTGTCGTTGTGTTATTATGTGCCTACGAATGGGCACCTAAAAACATATTTATTACTACGAGTGACACCGCTTTTTCTTCCAGATGCACTTGTGCAGGCATTCCGAACAGACATATTAATAGGTAGGGTTTTGCCGCCGACATACGTTTTGCATACGTATTTGGCGGTGGAACGTCAGTTTCTGTGCCCCAATGACACAACCGCATCGGCAGTCTCAGCGGCGATCAATGGAAGCTATAGCCGGAAAGAGACCGGGCAAATAACCTTAAAAGATGAGAGCAACAACTGTTATTGAATATCTTCTGTCTGGAGTTCTGCTGCTGGCGGCACAAACGCGGCCGGTTGGAATCAATCCCACCGCGACAGCGCAAGGTCAAAGTGTGGTGGTGGCAAAAACGCTGACGTTCGAGAACAAGGTGCACGACTTCGGCATGATTTCCGAAAGCGACGGACCACAAACCTGCATATTCAAGTATAGGAACAACTCCAATGCGGCTATTGTCATACAAAAAGTGATCGTATCTTGCGCCTGCACGCAGGTGGAGTGGTCGGAAAAGCCAATAAAACCGGGAGAGAGCGGCGAGATCAAGGTGTTATTTTCCAATCGTATAGGGACAGGGAACTTTGACAAATCCATCTCTGTGTCCGTTTCCTCTAGTTCCTACCAAACAATCCTTAGGGTAAGAGGCGTGGTCACAGAAGGAGGGATAACGGATAAAGCCACTTCATCCGACCGTTAAACGGATCAAGATGAAATGGCTTGACTTGCAAGAGATTCCGGCTTTTACTTTTTGCCGATCCTCACTCTCTCCTTGACAATCTCACCAGAGCTCGCCACCACCGTTTTCTTAGCGGCATCGAAAACCACCCCTTCTGGAGACGTGATGGCACAGCCATCTGGCAGAGATATTCCTGCGATGTCCACTATTGAACCTTCGGAGCCTTCCGCCGACAGGACTCCATCGGCATCGGATAGCTCCAAATAAGCATTGTAGGCCTTTCCGCCGACAATACCCCACTTACCTTTGGCATTGACTGTGGCCTTGGCGACATTGAACATCGCGCCATTGGCGGCCAAGGAGACGCCGCAACCCTCGCTTTCCAGATTCAGAGTTCCTCCTCCGATCAGGGAGACAGAGCCGGACACGGACATCGCCTGCGCCTTCGAGGTCACGGAAGACGTGCCGCTAAGATAGATCTTCAGTCCATCGATACGGGAGTCAATACCAATCGTGGAATCATCCGTCAGGCTGATTGTCACACTGTTCAAAGTCAGTAGATTGCTGGCGGCGCTGTAGGTGATCGAGCCACCTCCTAACCAAGATCCGGTTACGCTGGAGGCGTTCTCGGCAGTCACCCTGACACCACCGATCCAAAGGTCATAAGTGGTTTTCTTCCCGATCACAACCTTCGATGTGACAATCTCGCCATCCTTGACTATGCCTCTGTTAGCGGCATCGAACTTGGCTCCTTCCGGGGTAGAGATGACAAGGCCGTCGAGGTCAAGGGCATCTATATTCACCACTGAGCCGGAGCTTCCTCTCGCCGTCACCTCGGTCTCGGAACCCGTGATAGTCAGATAGGTCAAGCCATCAGCCACACCGGAGACGCCATAAACGCCGGACGCGTTCACCTTGCCGCCGCGAACCGTGAGTCTGGATGTATTCTCAGTAAGCGCGACACCGCTGCCGGAAGCGCTGGTCAGATTCAGATCTCCCGCTCCGAGAATATTCAAAGAACCGGCAGACTGAATGGCTGATCCGGACGAGTTGATGGAGCATTTCCCGTTCACACGGATTTTGAGATTCTCGATGGAGGACACGATTCCGGCCGACGAAGAGACAATCTCCGTGTTGGTCAGGACAAGGCTGTTGGAAGCGACCTCATAGGAGACGCTGCCACCCTTCAGCCACGGACCGGTGATGCTTGCGGCGTTGTCAGCGGAGACTTTCTCTCCTCCGATGGAGAGGTCGTACACACTCTTGATCTCCACAAGAGTCTTCACTACATCCTCGCCAACGACTACTGAGCCGGAGAAAGAGTCAAAGACAGCGCTCTCAGGCACGGTGATCTTGCACCCGTCAAGTCCAAGGCCACCAATATCGGCGATCGAACCGGAAGTTCCTTCCGCCGAAAGATAAGTCTTCGCTCCCTCGACCTTAAGATAGCCGTCAAGACCCTGACGGCTGGTGATTCCCCAGGCACCCTTCACCCTGACATCCACGTCGGAAATGGTGACTGAAGATCCGGTCTGCATCATTATACCAGCCGAAGAACCCTCGAGCTTAAGGACACCCGCACCGGTTATCGTCATTGGAGCGAAGGCACTGACAGCAGTAGCGTAAGACTTGATCGAGCAATTACCTATCACATTGATTGTTAACCCGGACACCTCCGACTTGATGCCGACATTGTTGAGAGTGGTCTCTATCTCCACATTTTCGAGTGTGAGAATCTTGGTCTCAAAATCGTACGAAACCTTTCCCTTCTTGAGCCAGGTTCCTCCGACGCTGGAAGCGTTGTTGGAGTCAATCGTGTTGCCTCCTACCCAGATGTATTTCTCCTCCGGCTCAACCGGCTCATCTTCCTTCTGAGCGATAGGAATATTATAGACGGTGCCATCCGTCATTGTCAGAATCAAGGTTTTCCCGTCTTCGGAGAGTTTTACGTCAGCGAACAGACCGCTGGCTCCATCGCCTTTATCGCCCTTGTCACCCTTCTCCCCAGGGTCACCTTTCGGGCCAGTCGCTTTGGTTCCGGTGGTGGTCCAAGTCTTTCCTCCGTCAGCAGAGACCTCCCACTCATTGGTGGACGCATTAATACGCAGCAAAGGGACGGCACCGACAGTCCCGGAATCACCTTTGTCGCCCTTATCACCTTTATCCCCCTGGTCACCCTTATCGCCCTTGTCGCCCTTGTCGCCCTTCTCTCCGTCAACACCATTGGCTCGGACTTTCTGACCACCGGACAAGATCCACTCTCCGTTCAAAGTCCAATAGTAAAATCCATCAGCGTCCTTCCTGATTGAGACATCAGGCGTTTTCCCGTCAGCGCCATCACTGCCATTCTTACCATTGGTGATGGTGACCGGAGACTGTTTGTTGAAATAGATTGTGTAGCCATTCTCAACAGGGACAACAGACTTGATGTAGTCTCCTCCCTCCATAGCATTGACAAGGGCAGCCAGACTCTTAAGTTGCGAACTAAAATCATCAGTCAACGTCTCGAGGTTCTTAAGGCGCTGCTCGTGGTCTTCATAGAGTTTGCCGAGATTGTTGATCTCGTCCTGATAGTCGGTACACGACACCAACGCCGACAAAGTAATGAATGCGGCGGTGACGAAGCGGAAGCCCGACTTGAAATAATTTCTCATATAATTAAAGAATAATTGAAATAATATTAATAGAATGGTTCGGCATGCGCTGCCTTATCGGCCAAAACTGAATTTAAATCCCACAAGACAGTTGAATTGCCAGTCGAAAGGGTCATCCTTACCTACCTTAGAGTTGAATTCATCAGGGAACATTATCACGTTTGTCTCAAGACAGAGTGAGAGACAGTGCGAAAGACGCAGATCAAGTTCAAGGCCACCACGGGCACCCCAGAAAATCTTAGTACCAGTCCACAGCTTCTCGAAGCCATAGAAAGTCTCGTTATTCCTGAGCATACGGGCGGCCTCGATGTTCCTGAAACCAGCCGCGGCGCCACCGCCAGCGAACAGATTGACACTCAGTAGGCGATCTCGATGCCAGCCTCCAAACAACGACATCAGATCAAAGACGATCTCAGCACTCGAAAGCACATAATTCCATTGATAATCAAGGTAAGGATAGTTGTACCTGCCTTTGGCCTGCCAGCCGCTGAAAGAGATTCTCGCTCCTAACATCTGGTCGAACCTGCATCCGACAGACAACTGAGCCGCAGGAGAGAGTAGATCGGCGAAATCGGCCTCACCCAACGAATAGGCACCTCCTCCCAAAATCCGCACATTCCATTCGGGAGTGAAGCCAGCGGAAACAGAATTGATGGAACGAACAAGATGCCGGTCATCCTTACGGTCGGTTCCGGATGCGACAGTCGCAAAGACAAGCGTGAATAGCCAGATCAACATAAATTTTCTCGTCATCTGCTCTTATGGAGTGTTTATTAGTATGGAAGTCACGGTCTTCTAAGAAAAAAATCCCCGGCTCGTTTTCGCAAACCGGGGAAATTTATTATAGATTAATCAGAAATCAGCGATTAGTTGCCTACAGTTCTGTTAACAGTACCCTCAACCCAAACGATCAGGTCGTTCTGGCTCCACTTGTGGTGGATTCTTACAGGAACCTTGATGTTGAAGTTAACAACAGTTGCGGTGTTGTTAGAGTACCAGAGGTAATCATAGTTAGCCTTGGCCTTACCAGGTGTACACTTATGTGCAGGGTCAACAACCTTACCATCGTCGAGACGATTGTTCTTGCTGTCGTATACCTGGAACTCAACACCGTTGCTGTACTCCTTCAGAGTCTTGAACTCACCGGAAAGGTCAGTCATAATCTCCTCAGGGTTAACAGTAATAAGGTCAACTACATAGTACTTGTAGAGATCGACAGGTGTATGAGATGAGAATACATAAGCACCCTTGTCACCGGCAGCGGCTCTCCAGTCATAGAACTTAACGAGGTCATAAAGAGCGACCTTGTTTCCACCATTGTCAAGAGCGTCAGTGAAAGTGATAGGTCCAAGTGGCTCAACATAAACAGGCTTCAGGAGCTCAGCCTTGAATGTGTTGTCAGCAAGCGGCAGGTAAGCGCCACACTCCTCATTGAAGACAGCCACACCAAGTTCAACATCGAAGGTGTCCTCGAAGAACTTGACAACAGCCTCAGAATCAGCGGTGGCAAGACTTGCCTTTCCTTCAGGGATGTTGATGAGATCCTTGGTGACCTCGTTGTTCAGAACCACGAGTTTGGCCTCGTGCTCACGAGTAGCGGAAGCACCATACTCAGTGGCGTTGTACTGGTACTTAATCTCAGCGATCTTCGTTCCATTAGCATACAGAACCGTGTTCTTGTACTCATACTTCGCAGGATCAGTGTAAAGCATCACTGGAGAGTTGGCAACAGCATTGTCAACAGAAAGCTTATACTCTTTGCCGCTCACACCCTTTACAGTCTTGACGTTACCAAGAGTGAAGTAGTAGAGGTAAACAAGATCTTCCTGAACGAATGAAGGGAAGTTCTTCTTAATGTTCCAAGTCTGAGCCGGGCTGAACGCTTCAGGATCAATGCTGAATGAAGGAGCGTTCTCAGGCTTGTCGTTGCAAGTGTTAGTCTCGTCATAGAAGCAGAAGTATCCAGGCTTCCAAGCATCAGCAGTCCACTGAGCGCTATGAGTATGACCAGTTGTGGTCTTAGCGAAACGCTCGTCAAGATAAACCTCGAAGTCAGCAGCACCTACCTTAAGGTCAGCCTCGTTGCCAGGAGCCTCGACGTTACCGTGGATGTTTTTAAGCTTATCCTTGTCAAGGACATCATTGGCAGGGTTGAAACTGTTGTCAGCATACCAGTACTTAGGTATCTTGTTGGCCATCACACCCTTAGGATAAGCGAATGTAATCTTTACCGGGAGATAGACTGGCTCACGGTTGAAGTTGGTGTTGCCCAGACCCTTCCTTGGGATGAACTTAATGTACCTTACCTCCTCAACAACAGGATATGTCTTGTCGTTCACACAGTTCACGAAGTCTTCGCGACCGAGGTAAATACCAAACATGTTGGTTGTCTCGGAATCAGGCTCCTTGTACTCAAAGATATGACCAATCTTCTTGTCAGCAAGCTTGAATATTGGCTGACCATAAATGTCGACTTTACCTGTTGGAACCCACTGAGCGAACTCAAAGATAGGATCATTAGGGTCAATCGGCAAATCGATGTCAGACAGATCAATCACGTGCGGGTACTTCACAGCCTCATAGAGAACATTGAAAGTCTCCTTACCCATGTCAACAGCTTCGTCAAGGACTTTCTGCTCTATGGCGTGCCAAGTGGTTGGCTGGAACTGCTCTGTACACTTGTAGTAGAAGTAGCCCAGGTCGAATACCTTGGTGATGATAGGTCTCTCAGGCTCAACTATGATGAACTTGATGTAACCTTCCTCGACAATCTTGTTGTTGACAGTGTCCTTAAGTTCTACGCGGATAAGCGGAGTTCTGCCGACGATCGACTTCGGAGCGTTCTTGCCTACCTTGGTCTCATCCGGCTCGCAGGCAAGAGGATCGGTGTCGCTGTTTGACTTGACACCACAGGCAACGATGTAAGTGCCGTCAGCCCTATTCTTAAGAAGGCTGTGGTTCTGGGTCTGTTCCGTTCCATTCTCACCAACAGAGTAAGGAACCTGAACGAAATTGAACTTCATTCCAAGATCCTTAAGCTGAGCCTCGGTGCGAGTCTTGATCTTGCGGTCATTCCAAGAGCGGCAGGAGTTGAAGATGACATCAGCTTCAACGAGTTTGTTAAGGTTGATACCCACCTCGCTGTCGTACTGAAGTTCAAGAGTGGCCACCATCTGAGCGGCCTCGTGAACACTATGATAAAGATGCATACCGCCTTCCACCGGAGCCTTGTGAGGATCATCACCATAGCCAAGAAGCTTGCCCGGCTCACTTGTGTTTTGTACGAATTTCTTCTTGGTGGCGTCCCACTTCCAGGAAGAGTACTCATGCTCAGGGTCAATGTAGGTGTACTGCTTGGCAAAAGTGGTGTAGGCAAGGCTCTCGAACACCATCTGAGAGGCATAGACAGAAGCCCAGGTCGAGGTGATTGTCTCCTTGCCCTCTCCCAACGGAGCGGTGACGGCGAGGTCAGTAATCTTGCCGTTGTCTTTCTCGTGAGGATAGAAATCGAAGGCATGATAAGGGCTGGCCTCTTCCTGAGTCATTACCTTTTCACCTTGCATAGTGATGCCGACATGCATGATGCCGTCCTTCACATCAAGGAAAGTTGCTGTAGGCTTGGAAGCGGCAGGATTGGTCGCATAGTTAGGCACGGAAGCAACTCTTGTCTTCACGAAATCAGGATCCTGCGACACTGTCCCGAGATTCCTCTGTGTGTAATCAGGCACAATCGCGTTTGAAGGATCAAGGCTGTAAAGCTTGTCATAGGTAGGGTTAAGATAAGCAAGACCCTCATGACTTGTCGTGGCACCTACGGAATAGGTATTCTCAACCGTGGTCCAGCCAGCAGCGGTGTGACGCATGTGGGCATGCTTCAAACCTTCCTCCTTAGGACCCAAGGTCATCGGCTCGTAAGGGATGTAGATGTACTCCATCGCGTTCTGACCGTCAAGCACCATCTCCGGCTTAAAGACAAGAGCCTTAAGATAGGTATTAAGGTCAATCGTAAGAGTACCATCATAACCCTTGACGTTAGTCAGCTTAAGCTGGCCGTCAGTCCAAACAACTCCAATGCGGTCTTCCTCCTTTGGAGCCCACCTCAAGGTGGTCACTTCCTTTGTCTCATTGTCTCCGACAACGGTAACCTTTACCCAGAAACCCTTCTCAGCGCCTTCTGTGCCAGGATAGTAGTAGATGCCAGTGGCATCCTTGCCATCCTCGCCTTTCGGGCCTTGAGGTCCCTGGGGGCCGGTCTCACCTTGGTCACCTTTTTCGCCCTTCTCACCCTGGGCCTTGTACTCGGTCTTGACACCATCAATGTACCAGTAACCATCCGAACCGATTGTCACCACGCTTCCCGGCTTGCCATCCTTACCGGCGGAGCCGTCTTTACCATCCTTACCATCGGTGCCATTGGTACCGTTGGTAATCTCGAATGTCTCGCCGCTGCTCAATGTCACTTTGACACCTTTCGCGCTAGACTCCACATTAGTGATCACAGACCCCTTCTGAATGAGGGCCTGCAATTCCTTAGACACCTTCTCGACTGCACTCACGCGATCGGTAAGGTCGTTGATGTCGCTTCCATAGTCCTGACAGGACACGAAAGCACCCGCTGAGAGAACCAATGTGGCTCCAAGCAGGAAAGAATTGATCAACTTTTTGTTCATAACAAAAAAATAAAATAAAAGAATAAAATAACTTTATTGTTTATGGTCTTTTTTAAATAAGCGGGCAATC